>OJDG01000177.1_pt1 | contig 16190 bp, 12 predicted proteins | sample 1592411 | NCBI WGS metagenome assembly OJDG01 (sample SAMN05416759, study PRJEB24817) | seawater metagenome | isolation source: Sea water | place: Canada:Atlantic | collected 2013-07 | reverse complement strand
TTATTTCTTTCATATTCTTTTAAGAATTTGACTATTTGACTTTCAATATTATCTCGATCTTGGATATTTTGAAATTCTTTCTCTTGATTTCGCATAACAATATGATAAATATCACGATATGTTTATATTCTTTCTTATTTCTGAGATAAATCAAACATTGCTAAATTGTTTATTACACCCTTGAAGATTTAAAACGCCGTTTTCACAGAGTAAAAATAATCAAAAATGTAAAATCAATAGTAGGAATTTCACCTACGATTGTCTAACTTTTTCCACTTCTTCTTTGGTATTGGAAGTGGTGAAAGACGAAATTTGAAAACACGCAGGGCGTTCTTGCTTCTCTATCCAGCATTTTGTTAAGTTCATTATGTTGATTGCTGAATTAGCATCTCTTGTCTTGAATACGATTTGTTTGACTTGGGGTCTCACGCATCCAGAACATACTCCATTCGCCGTAGGCGAATAGTCGTTGCCTCTATTACACGAGAGGCAGACTAAAAGACGAAACTGCTTGTTTCCATTACTATGCTTGTAATAAGATAAATCATTATTACATTCACAGCATTTTTTACTTGTATTACATTCGTTTATTGTTATTGTATCATATTTCTTATGGATTTGCTTTCTCAATCCTTTATTCATAGTAGGCATAAAGTGTTTCATTTGGGTGCTTCTACTCCAATTTCCATAACCAATTAGGATATTTTCACCAAAGGTTTCCTTGATTTTATTGAGGAATGTATCTATTGATTTCTTACCATAACTATATTGTCTAAACTTCATTTTCCTCCAAACATCACGCTTGTAAAACTCGGTTGTTTCTTTGTTAAGTTTATCCTTCTCAACTAAATACTGCTTGAACTTATCATAATCAACAGATTTACTATTTTGAAACGATAAATGGGTTTCTTTTTCTATGATGTTGTTTCGTTTCTTTTCCACTAATAATATTCGTTGGTTTGTTTTTGCTTTGCTTTCTTTCTTCCTTTGAGGTGCTGTATATTGGAGTTTCTTACCATTACTATCCATCATATACACTAATGACCTTTTACCAGGGTCGCAACCTACAATATTACGAGGTTCAACTTCTTTGAGTTGTTCTAATGATAAATCTTCTATGTTATGGAAATCTTGTTCTTGTAAAGTAGGAACTCTGCTTCCCCATTTCTTATCTTTCAAATCCTTACGAATAAACAATAGAGAACAGCTAATTCCATCTGTTTGTAATTGGTAATGAAATTGATAATATTTGCTTTTGAATGTTTTATGTTGTAAGTTCAACAAATTATTCCATACATCGTATTGATTTTCCTTTACATTTTTCAACAACTCACCCTTCTTTGCGTTTTCAGGACAGAATAAACTAATGATACACGCTGTATCCAGAATGATATGCTTGGGAATAATGTTATTACGAAGTGGTAAAGGTTGGAATAGTTTGTGTTCTTCCTTTTCTAATACGGCGTTCATATACAACATACCTTTCAAATAATCAAATGGTTTCACTTTAACATCATAATGAACTGATTTCTTTATGTTTGTAGGAAGAATATTAGGTAAATGAGTGTTTTTCCATTCATCAAACATCGTATCAGTTTCCTCATTACATTCTAATAATTGCTTCTTGAACTTGAATAGAATTGCTTTATCTTCTGTTATGTTAGTTGTTGTTTTATTGATAAACCGAAGGAAATGTTGGATAAAGTGTTCTTGTGTATTGTTAGATAAGGAAGTATGTAGTTGCGTTGCTAAATAAGGTAATAAAAAAGTAGTATTCTTTAACTGGGTCTTTTCGTGGTTAAGTAAAGGTTGATATTCATTATCGTAAAACTCTTGTAATGTTTCTAAAAGGTCAGTATCCTTACTTTGTTTTCCACGCTTATCACGGAGTCCTAATGTTTTGATACAATACAAAATGAACTTCTCATTTATCTCAGGTAAAGGTTGGTTCTCGTTGTAGCATTTCAATACATACAATCTAATAAATTGGTAAGAGTGTATCATCAAATCATTCATTTCAAAAACCAAATTAGTGATGACTGGTTGGACTTCTTTGTGGTTATGTAATACAGATTTGAGTGTGGTTTTGATGGTAGTGTAAGCAGATTTGTTTGTAGAACGAAACTCTTGGAAAGTGTCCTTCTTTTTCTTTTTCACCATTCTATATATTTACTAAATATTTTAATTTTAAGTTATTTTACAAATAAAACTTATTCCTAAATATTCTCGGTATTTTGTTTTTCTTCCATTTCTTTTTTGAGTTTTTCTTTTCTTCGTAAATATGTTTTCCTGTTATATTCTTTTCTCTTTTCGGCTGGTGTTGGATTTACTTTCATTTTTTCTAATATATGTTCTTTGTTATTTTCATAATATATTTTTCTACTTGCTGGTGCTGTGTATTTTTTGAGATGCTCTTTGGTTGCTTGTAGTTCTGTTTCTAAATTGGAAATCTGTTCTTCCATTTCCTTTATTTTTTCTTCATTATCCATTATGATACTATATATAATAAAAAATATTTATATCTTTTTATTATATTTTCAAAAACGGCGTTTTAAATCTTCAATGGTGTAAAACAAATACTATGATAGTTTTTTTTGTTATATTTATTACACAGATGGAGTAAATAATTATGATAAGAGAAGAACTTTTTATCTTTAATTGTAAATACTTTTCTCTCAACTAACCTATTTTCAAAATTATTTTGAAAACAGGATATAATTAGTCTATTGTTTAACAATATAATACATTTTATATAATTTAGTAAATGATTATGCATTGCACTAGAGAAATATATACAAATACTTTCTTTGTAATTGTGACAATAATTTACTTTGTTTAATATTCGTGTTGAAATAATAAGTTGTTTTTTAAATTTGAAGAAATTGACAAAATTATTTTCAATATTATCTACTGTGTAACTTACAATATGCTTTTGAATTTCGTGAGGTAATTTATTATACAATGTTATTATAGGAGTTTCATTTTTATTTACATTTTGTATAGTTGTCTTGGACATATATAACAATCATATTTATTTGTTATATATTTTTTATAAACAATATTTATTCGTACTAATGAAATTATTAACATTGTTCTAAATGACGATTTGTAATTCCGTCCCATGTGAGATGATGAGATTTTGCCCATGATTGTTTTTCACAAACTCCTTTTTCGCCAGTGAATTTTTCATCATTGAAATCCATAAATTCTACAATTGGATTACCAATATTATTTGTATTTAAGCACATATTTTGTCCCATTGGATATGGTTCATCAGAATCTTCATTCAATGTATTACTTGTCCCGTCCATATTACTTTCAGATTCTTTTTCTTTATCATCAAACTCATTATATATTCTCTCTTTCCAAAAGTCAGGACAATTTGAAATATGTTGAGATCGATTTGCAATTTGAGTTTTTTGGTTTTGCAATAAATATGCTACGATTACTAATAAAATAATTAAAATAACAGTGGCACTAATTAATACAATAGATTGAAATGTCATTATATATATCTCCTTATTTTTTTTTAATAACATAGTATATTAATATGGACTATATACCTAAAGAATTTGAAAAGCCACCATCCCTTTATAATGGTAGAGTAAATTTAATGGAAGAAAAAACAATGAATCACGAAAATGCATTTTTATTACATGATCGTATCCCTATTAAATCGAATGACTACAATGATGCTTTACAAGGAGAATTACACGATACAACATTGAGTAAAGCATATTTTTCAAAGGAAAATCAAGAAATAATACAAAATGGATTACGCAAAGGTGTATATGATATTTCAGAAGGAAAATATCTAATTGATCGTCAAGACCCAAATGTGATTCAAATGGTAATGAGAAGTGTATTTTTAGAACACGCTAATTTTAATGTAAATAATATTCCATCACAAATTCAAGCAATAAATGCTCTTGTATTGGATTATTTTGTACCAAAAGTTTTTGGAGAAGTAGAAGCATATATGAAATATAAACGTGATATAAGTACAATTGCTCAACCAATGGAACATCCAGTATTATCTAGGGTGACAAATCAATTACAACCAAAAATTGGTTTTCAATAAAAAAATAAGTACTACTACTTAATTCTAACAGCAATACGATTACATATCATCGTCAATATTATTCATTTCTTTTTGTGCTTGTAATACATTTCGTACACAATCTACTGAAACTGTTTTCACAAGACTAGTTAATATATGCCTATCATTAAATGCTGCCATTGCATTATATTCTGCTTCAAAATCATAATTGTCAATTGTGAGCTTCATAACATTAACAGCTTGTCGAATACGAATAGGCTCAAATGTATGTATACATTTGTCAACAATATTGTCTCGACATAATGGACACGTTTTCGCACTAGTTATATGTTTTAGTAAACATGAACAACAAAATTCATGCTTACAAGGTGTCATTACATAATCCTCTTTTTTTGTTTTTGTATTCAGGCATATACAACATTCAAAAGTATGTTTATCTTTTCTTTCTTTTTTGGTTTTTTTTATTGGGATTGCTGTGTTGTTATTTGGATTTGTGGTATTTGATACATTTGATGAAGTATTTATTTCATTCAATCTATCAATATTATCTATAACATCTTGTGAATTTGGGCTTGATACAGTTTCTATGAAAGCAGTATTATTTTCTTCAATTGAATGATTATCAGGTGTTGATACTTTCATATTGACTTTCATGTTGTTTTTTAATTGTAATAAAAAAGATATATTGTTATTTCAAATCAATTTTTTGTGAAATTAGATAACAATAATATAAATTCAGTATTCTCCTTTTTTATGTTTAATTAGTTGTGTCCTTTATTGTAAAATACTTTTTGTATTCTTTTTCAAGATGCGTTAATTCTTCCAACCACATTTTCTCAATAGATTTGGATTTGATTATTTCTAATTCTTTTGATTTTGTTTCGTATTCTTCTAATAGCTTTTGCACATTCTCTTCACTCACACTATCCATTGACATTTTCAATAAATATTTATATTCTTCATCTTCATCGAATACTTGGTATTTTTTGTCTTGTAAAATTTTAATAATCGCATCTTTTTTCTTCTTACGTAAATCAATTGTTTCATTCAAAATTTCTTTAATGTATTGTGATTTATTTTCTAACAGACTACATTCGTATGTTTTTTGTTTGATTAAATAATCTTTTCGTGTTTGATATAACTCCAACCTTGTGACATAATAATCATCAATTATATCACTAACTCGGTCATATTTTTTCAGTTTATCATTTGCATCAAACATATGCATATTAGTTGTTGTAACACTGCTATATAATTTGAGTGTTTTTTCTAACCCATTGCACCCATTATCGCAAGTATTACTTTCCAAAATTTGTAAATGATTATCATGAAAAGTGACCACAAAATCAACGTTTGTTGTTTTGCTCATGTCATCAATATCTTTTACAATTGGTTGAATTTTCTTTCCATTTTTATCGACATTATTTGTAAGGTTGTCAAGATGTTGTTTAAAATCATCTGTCCATAAACCAACAGGTAATTCAGTTACACGTATTTTATTAGCACCAATTACTTGATATTTACCGGTTATTAAATATTTATTTTCAGAATTTTGCATAATCCCCCCTGTAAATCCGTGATAATATGGATGGAATTCAATAGATGTATTAGCATTATGTTTATTATGAAGTTTATTTTTCAAATATTCAATAATTTTAATAGGATTATATGGAAGAATATCAGTACTAAAACCAGTGCCAATTCCTTTGGAACCATTTATTAATATCATTGGAATAATAGGTGCATAATATCTTGGCTCTACACTCAATCCATCATCATCCAAATACTCTAAAACAGCATCATCACTTTGAGGGAATATAGCACGTGTGATTTTATGTAATTGTGTAAATATATATCTTTCAGAAGCTGAATCTTTTCCTCCTTGTAATCGTGTACCAAATTGACCATTTGGCATAAACAAATTAATATTATTGGAACCAATATAATCTTGTGCTAATCCAACAATAGCAGAATTTAAACTAGCTTCACCGTGATGATAACCAGAATGTTCACTGACATAACCGCTAAATTGTGCTACTTTTATTTCTTGATTCAAGTTCTTTTTAAATGCACTATATAAAATCTTACGCAAACTTATTTTAAGTCCATCCATCAAGTTTGGAATACTTCGTTCACAATCGTATTTGGAAAAATGGATCATTTCTTTATTGACAAATTCACTATATGTGATTGATTCGCAATTAGTGTCTAAATATGCTTTGCGATCATAAGCACCTAACCAAATTTTACGGTCATCTGCACGTTTTTTATTAAATACCATATCTACTGCATTGTCACAAGTATTACCTTCGTGATTAAAGTATACAATTTTCTTATTTGCGAAATATTCTTTAAATTCACTTCCTGTTGAAGTACCTAAACCTTTGTAATATTTAACTTTCCACCCTTTTGTATTATTTTCTTGCTTCCATTTTTCATATTCACCATCATTATAGAACAACAAAGTTTTATTATTTTTACGTGCTTTTAATATAGGTGTATTCATGAATCCAATAAAGTTATGTAATTTGGATAGTTGATTCCATTGACATTGAAACAAATTAATACCCAATCCCTTAATATGGCTTCCATCCAGATCTTGATCTGTCATAAATAATATTTTTCCATAACGTAAATGTTTTTTCACACGTTCAATAGTATCATAATTTTTATTCGCTTCTAATCCTAATATTTTTTTTATTTCAATGATTTCTTTATTTTCCAAAATCTTTTTACTGAGTTCACCTCGTACATTGAGGATCTTACCCTTCATTGGATAAACACCAATCATATTACGATCGTCTGATGATAAGCCAGAAACAATACCTGCCTTTGCTGAATCACCTTCACAAAATATAATCGTACACATATGTGATTTTGCACCACCTGCCCAGTTAGCATCAACTAATTTTGGAATGCCTCGAACATTTTTAGATTTAGAGCCATCACTCTTTTTTGCATTTTTGTTTTCTTTTATTTCATGAATAGCACAAGCAGATTCCATAACACCCATCTTGGCAAGTTTTTCAATGAACTTGTCACTGACAATACATGAGGAACCAAATTTAGCCATTGGTGTATTCATATAATCTTTTGTTTGACTATCAAATGCAGGATTTTCAATATCGCAACGAACAAATAACATCAATTGTTCTTTGATTGCATTTGCGTGTACAGTAACTTTCTTCTTTTTTTCTATGTATGTAATTAATTTTTTTGTAATTTGATTTGTTATATATTCTACGTGTTTACCTCCTTTGCTAGTGTAAATACCATTTACAAAACTTACAGCAGCAAATTCATCAGTTGGGCTCATACAAGCAGCATATGTCCAACGTTCATTTGCCTCTTCGTAATGACGCTCACAAGAATCTTTTGCGCCAATGTATAAATCAATATATTGTTGGAATGTTTTAATAGGTAAAGCACTATTATTATATGATACTTTTACATTTTTCTTCGTAACAGCAGCAATATCATATATACGTTTAATAAGTAAATGCTTCATATTGGCATCAAGGCCATCTAATTCAAATCGTTTGTAATCAGGTTTAAATGTAATTTTTGTGTAAGGTTTACCAGAATACTTAGTAATTTTTGGGGGTTCAATAACATCTAAATTGTCTTTAAAATGTTGAACATATTTTAATTTTCTCATATGATCTACTGTTTCAATAGAACCACAAGTAGACCAAATCAATACAAGTTTAAATCCAAATCCATTTTTCCCTCCAACTATTTTTTTTTCTGTTTTGTCATAATTAGTAGATGTACGTAAATGTCCAAATATCATTTCTGGAATCCAGATGTTATATTCTGGATGTTTTTCAATATCAATACCATTTCCATCATTAATCATAGTAATGGAATCATCGTCATTAATATGGATATCAATATGAGTGACAGGATAATTGATAATCGTATTGTTTCCATCAATTGTTTGATTAGTACCTTCATTTGCAATTTTCTGATCCATACGAATAACATGGTCACGAGAATTAACGATACCCTCATCAAACAATTTATATAAACCTGGAATTACATCCATTGATTTTAATATAATTGATTGGTTTTCAGAATCATAAATATGCATATCTTGATTAACGTTTTCAACAGAACCAATATAAGTATCTGGATTATCCAAAATATGTTGCTTATCTGTTTTCTTTTGATATTGTTGTGCAAGAGATTTAGTGGATGTCATAATAGTATTGTGTGATTATGTTTATGTTCTTTAAATAATTTCAATTTTTTTGAATATTGATGTAAATATTTTTATATTTTTATATTTTTATATTTTTCATATTATAGTATATGACATACAAAGAAGAACTTCGTAAACAAAATGAATTACATGAAAGTTTGAGAACAGATCTTGAAAATTTAAATAAATCATCATTGACGCATGAAGAAATTTTACAACATCAACATCGTAATAACGAAATTTTAAGTTATAACAAATCTAAATATCAAGCAAAAAATAATTTTTTAATACAATTCATTGTAGCATATGGAATACTCATTATTTTTGGAGCATTAATATATGGTAAAATAATACCTAGTTTTATTGGTGAACCCATTGCAATTTTATATGGAACAATAGTGTCTTTATATTTACTTGGTGCTTATACTGATATATCTATACGATCAAAACGTTATTTTTATAAGTATAATTTTATGAAATATGATTCTTCAAATACAGAAGATGGTATAGATGATAGTGATCAGGAGTTGCAATGTGTTGGTGCAGAATGTTGCCCAAAAGGAACAAATTTCAATAATAAAGATAATATATGTCTTGTGAATAGCGATGAAAATGAAGAAGTATTAAAACACATAGAAGGTTAGGTTAACATTCCAATGGACAAACCTGTTTTTATTTATATCTATATATATACTATGACTGATAGTACATATAATGATGATATGACTACTGATAAAACAATAGATTATTACAGTACTCATTTTGACACACTGTTACAAGATATAAATAACCATAAAGCGATGATGAAAAATAATAATATTGATATTGAGGATAAAACTCTTGAAAAAAACTATAAAAATTTGGATGTGAAAATGAATAATTTTTACAAGTTAATTGAAAATGATACAAATATGGAGTTAGATACATATGAAAGAAATTATCTAATGTTGTATAATATTTATGCAAATGATATTAATAATTATAAAGGAAAATTGTTGAATAGTGAAGAAGAGCAAGCAAAAATGTTAAATAAACGTAAAGCATATTACACTAGTCAAGAATTATATAAACGTAATACAAGTATTTATTATTTTCAAGGGTTATATTTCATTATATATTTAGTTTTTATTGTTGAGTGTTTGCGTTCCTCTCTTGTTGGATTGTTCGGTAAAATAGCTATGGTTATATTATTTGGATTATTACCATATTTAGTATATCACGTGGCAATTCCTTGGTATTATTATTATCAAATAAATTCAGATAAATATAACGTCATTAAGAATGTTCATATGGATCCATGAATAAATTTATGGAATTTGAAATTTAAATTAAAAATTATGTATTAAAATCATAATTTAATACATAATATAAATGATAGGTAGAAAGATTTTTCGTAATATCAAAAACATTGTTCCAAGAATTTCAGATACAGAATTAATTGCATTGAAAAGTGGCACTACATCTATTGATAGAGATATATTTTTAGGAAAGGTTGAATATCCAAAAGTGAAGCAATTAGAATCTAAAATTTCACAAGACACAATTGATAATTTATTAGACAAATACGGCTGTGAAACAACGATATATCCAAACAAAAAGTCAGATGAAATATTATCATATATTGGTAAAAACGGATTTTTCTCTTATATTATTGATGAAAAATATGATGGTGCAAATTTAAGTGTTCGTGAATTATCGTCAGTATTATGTAAAATTGCATCATATAGTCCCCCACTTGGAATTGCTATTATGGTACCAAACTCGCTTGGTCCAGGAGAATTATTACAACATTATGGTACTGCTGAACAAAAATTATATTACCTACCAAAATTAGCAAAAGGGGATTTTATTCCTTGTTTTGGATTAACTGGACCACATAATGGTTCAGATGCAACTGGTTCAATAGATGAAGGTGTAATTAAACAAAATAGTAATGGAGAATTAGAAATTCATGTAAATATTAATAAAAGATATATTACATTGGCACCAGTTGCAAACTTAATTGGATTAGCAATTCGAGTAAATGATCCAGAAAAAATGTTAAAGGAAGGCTCAGAAGGTGTCACTGTTGCATTATTAGAGAAAGGACATCCAGGTTTGGAACAATTAACCCATCATAATCCATTAAATGCAGGTTTTCCAAATGGAACATTGAAAGGAGATTTAATTATACCAGTGAAGAAAGTGATTGGTGGTGAAAAGAATGTAGGTGTAGGTTGGAAAATGTTAATGGAATGTCTTGCTGCTGGTCGTGGAATATGTTTACCAGCAACAGCAAAAGCCAGTTCAAATAGTGCATTTGTTGGAATGTGGCAATATACTAAACATCGTAAACAATTCAAATTACCATTAATGAAAATGGAAGGTGTACAGGATAAATTGGTGAATATGTTATATAATACTTGGACTATTCATTGTGGTATCGATATGATGAATACCATATTAGATAATGGTGAGAAACCAGCTGTATTAAGTGCGATTATGAAACAACAGACAACAGATAGAGCTCGTGATGTATTAAATGATGCTATGGATATTCATGGTGGAAGTGCAATTTGTTTGGGTGAAAATAACTTTTTAGAGAAGTTTTATCGTTCTGCTCCCATTGGAATAACTGTTGAAGGAAGTAATGTATTGACACGTAATTTAATTATATTTGGACAGGGATTAAATAAAAGTCATCCTCATATATTTCCAATATTAGAAACTATATTAGATGATAATTATGATGACTTTCAAAAAAGGTTTCATAACATTGTAAAGCACAGTATTAGCTTATATTTCAAGGCTTTATCGACTTCATTCTCTGATATTACATTAGAAAATCAAACAATATCTTTTGCTAATTTGGCAAATTTCATTGCTCTGGAAGGTGGTAAACTGAAATCACATCAAATGTTATCTAGTACAATGGCTGATATATTATCAAATTTATATTTGGCTCATAGTATTCAAAATTATCAAAATGAATATGATGTAAGCGCAAAATTAAGTGAGTATTGTATTCAAGAATTACTATATAAAAATCAACAATCTTTAAATAGAGTAATTGAAAATGTTCCACATTTGAAATATATCGTAGGATTTTCTATGAAAACGGCAAAAGCACCAAGTTATAAAACGAAACAAGAAATTATAAAAGAAGTTCATAGTAATAGTAAAATTTTAGATGTACTAAAAGAAGATATTCAAATTCGTGATTCACCATTAGAAAAACTAATAAATTTGGATCAATACACAGAATGTTCACCTGAATATCAAAACTTATATAATGATGTAATTCAAGTGGGTGAATTCAAAAATATATAAGTTACAATTATATTATATTTCATAACTAAAAATTTATATAACACTTATCATGCTATATAAATTATACAAAAAAATGACAAATTGTTGTGATGATTAAATATCTTCATCACTATCATCATCGTATATAAGTTTAATATTTTTCCAACCGTTCTTATTAGATGCACCAAATCGCGCATCAAAACGTTCAAATATTTCGGTTCGTTTTGGTGGTCTTCCTTGAAAATTTGTTTTATACCATTCATTAAATTCTCGTTGAAGTTCGCTTTTTTTAACCCGTCCATCACCATCTTCTGAAATACGCTCATTCATAAATTGTAAAATAGGGTCTTGATCTTGTCTATAAGTAGAACTAGCTACCTTTACAATATCACACTCTTGTACTTTTCCCTGTGTTTTTACAGCTAATTGTAATAACATTGACATTAATATAGGTGGCCACAAGCCTGACTTTATTTTATCACGTTCTAAATTAACGTCTTTTTCAAATTCATTTTTCACATTCGTGTCGGCTTTGTCTTTGAATGTTGAGACATGATCAACTTTATCAATACGACGCCAAGTACCGTTATCATTAGTTTGGATATCATATAAATTATTTGCACACACAATTGGTTTACATTTTGGTATAAATGATTCAGCATCACCATACAACTTTCTAGCAGTAATATAATCAGTGCCACCTGTAAATTCTTTCATCACACCATCATTGATACGAGCACCTGCCGATGGTTCATTTACGACAGCAATACGTGTTCCTTTCAAACGCATAACTTCTGGTGATGCGCCACCAATATTTTGCCGCTTTTGAGTCAAATATTGTTCCGGTAAATCTCCAAAATATTCACCAAATGTTTTACGCAATAAACTAATAAGCAATGATTTGCCATTTGAACCTTTACCTACAAACATATAAAATTTTTGATTCATATTACCTGCAATAGTACATGACGCTAAAACTTCCCAAACGAATTTATTTAACTCAGGTATTGGATATAATTGTTCCATGAAACGAATAATATCATGTTTATGAGATTTGTATTTATCAGATTCTAATAAATCGTGAGGAATATAATCAATATGTGTGCATTTAGTAATATAATCTTCTGGATAACCATCTCGAAATATACCATTTCTGATATCAAATACACCATTTTTGAAACACAATAAGTAATCATTTTCATTTTCTTTGGATGAAAAGTTTTTATCATAAAACAAACTTTTAGCTTCTTTACAAATATGATCTTTTGATGTAGAATTCTTTAATCTTCCAGCAATGTCACTTAGTATCATTAAGTTTTTATTTTTTACCGGATCTTTCTCATATTCTTGAAAATCTGCAACTATTGCGGCACCATCTACATTACTTATCATTTGCTTTGAAAATAGATCATATATCTTTGTAGATAATGTTAATAGCAATTCAGATGAAGAATTCATGTGGACCCAATAGTGACTATTAAACTCATACCAACCAGCTCTACTATCAAAATTTGTATTAATATAATCATGTTTGTAGCGATAGTATAAAACCATACCCAAATCATAGTCTGATCCACGAGAGTCGATTGCTTTTTGAATATAATAATCGATAGATGTGCGTTGTAATTCTTCATATTCATTAATTATATAATGAGGACTAGAAGTGTCATCAGGATTTCTTCTACATTTTTCTTTCCAATAACTACGTGCCCAAAAACTAATTGTTTTAGAGGATAAACAACGTGGTCCAGTATCAAATTTCTTCCACATTTCGTGATAATGAAGAATATCATAGCAAGAAAATTTAGATGATTTTGTAGAAAATTCCATCCACGTTAGAAAGCATCTATCATCTGTATTACGAAGAGCCCAACCACATTCAATCCATTTTGTATAATCATGGCTGTATGATTCTGGTAAAATCATAGAATATTTGTATGTTTCTAAAATATTGTGCTCTGGTCCGTATGAATCATCAAGACTATTCATGAAACGTTGATTTGTGTCAACCAATTGTTTGACACTTTTAATATCTTGTAACTCGTATATTTCATCATTTGTATTTACAATGATAACATTTCTTTGATGAGTAGCTCCATTATTGTTGGTTGTAGACCTTCTTCTATTTCTTGATTCGTATGATTCGCGTTTATTACTCGCATGTTCCGTTTCTTCATATACAGGATGATCACAATATTGCGCACCTAATTTTTCAAAATGTTCTAATTTTTTGTCATAACCAATATGTTCTTCTTTGAGTAATTCTATATCTGAACAACCTCGTTTAAAAACAGTGTTGTAATAAGATGTCAATTCATATTTCAGATTACCTGGTTTTTGAGATCCATATATTTGCCAATTAGTTCCTCCTGATGTAACTTTTAGATCGAGTACATCAGACCAACTATTTGTTATTGGTAGATTGTCCAAGTATATAGGAATATCTCGCAATATATCTTCACGTAATGCACATTGTAGTGTATGATCCATTTGAATACCAATAAGAATATGAATTCCATCTTTTACTATTGGTTCTGGATGATGTACACGGAATATAGTTGGCTTTTCGAATACAAATATCGGAAATGATTTTTCTTCAATTTTTAAATCAAAATACTTTTGTAAGTGTTCCAAGTATAAGCCAATAATATTTATTATATGATCGTCATTATGTTGCCTTTTTTCTACACTTGGATGATATCGAAAATCAAAGTCTAGTAATAAAGGACCTTTTTGATTTATGTCGTCGTGTTGTAATTCAGTCAAATATTCAGTATTTTTATTTTTAACTACGTGATTATGATACAATTTATGAAATTGTTTTAAGCTATCTCCTTTAATATACCATGAACCACCTGGTATATTTTTGGAATGATCGGGTATGCGTGTATGTGTTGGTTTTTTGTCTGGATTATCTGCTTTATTGAATTTATGTTTTTCTAAAAATGTCTGTAACTTAGAGGTTTTATACATAATCGATATTATATGTACATATAATTATATCTTTAATCAATTTTATTTTGTATTTAAATTCATTATCTAACCTGGTATGGTAATAACATAGAGTACCTATAAAAGTTAACACTACCATCACTATGTGATGTTTATAAATTTTAAATGAATATATTTAAACATAAATAAATATAATTAGTATTATGAGTAATAATGATTCATATATGCCTCGACCAAATGCAAGGCGCTTGTTAAAAGATGTGAAGTCAATAATGAAAGAACCATTAGTCACCGAAAATATTTATTATAAACACGATGAAAATAATATGTTGAAAGGATATGCTTTAATAATTGGACCAAAAGATACTCCTTATGAAAATGGTTACTACTTTTTTGAATTTCATTTTCCAATGGATTATCCTTACACCCCACCAAAATTAATTTATAAAACAAATACCGAATATATTCGTTTCCATCCTAATTTTTACAAAAATGGTAAAGTATGTATTTCTTTGTTAAATACGTGGCCTGGTGACCCGTGGACATCTTGTCAAACAATACGATCCATTTTAATAACATTGAGTATGTTGTTAGATAATAAACCGCTACTTCATGAGCCAGGTATAACAGAAACTCATTATGATTTTAAAAGTTACAATGAAATTATTCAGTACAAAAATTTAGAATTTTCTTATTTTAAAGTTGGATACGAATTAACTAGATCAAAGATACTCATTGATACGGCAGAACATTTTGTAGATGAAATTAAAGATCATTTTAAAGAAACTTTTCAGTATATGATGAACAAAGTAGAAAATTTGATTACAAACTTACCGAGAACTAAATGGTTAACGACTACTATTTATGGCATGGCAAATATAGAGATAAATTTTGTTAGTTTATTTGGTTTATTTAACTTGCACAAAAACAAATAAAAAAATATAAATTTTCGTATGAACAAGTCCACAAGATATTGAGTGTGGGGTAATCCCCATTCAATATTTATTATCGATAGTGCCCCGCGGCAGTTATCTGATCGGTGCGATGGGCAGTTGCAGCGCGCTCTGTCTCAAATCAGTTATCCCTAAGCTAGTCTAAGCTACCTTCCTGAATAGCATCAATCCAAAACTCTATACTAAATCAGGGGGAGAACATCATTATATTATATAATATATAATATACCCCCACTATCTGGCGTAGCGATCATGGTTATGGAGCCCGTACTGTAGAAGATCGCGCCATGTTTTGCGGAAGAGCTGCTGACCGCAAGTGAGCCAAAGGCTACCGGTCGGAGATCTGCAACGCACGCACAGAAGTCACTGCGCACCCAATGATGCCAAGAAGGCTTGGGGAGCAAGAGTACGGAAGTTGTATGGCTGAAAGCCAACAAAAGGGAAGATACGTTTCCCGTAGACTCTTGCGCGCAGACGGATTACTGAACCCGAAGTCGGGCAGTGATTCGAAGATAATAAGAGAGATAACGAGATAACGAGATAACGAAATCGGTACGTTGAGCAGTGCAATTCAGTTGCGCAATCTCAATGAAGCTGAAGTTAGGATAGTCGCAGCAGCTGAATAGTCGCAACTGACAGGTATCGATATTGTCGCGACTGAAAGATGTATTATTATGATGTATTGTCTGTCTCTTATACACATCTCCGAGCCCACGAGACCTCTCTACATCTC
>OJDG01000175.1_pt1 | contig 16277 bp, 12 predicted proteins | sample 1592411 | NCBI WGS metagenome assembly OJDG01 (sample SAMN05416759, study PRJEB24817) | seawater metagenome | isolation source: Sea water | place: Canada:Atlantic | collected 2013-07 | reverse complement strand
AGCATCATCATTCAATCAGTGTCTGAATGATTGGAAGGTGAGTAATGTGACTGATATGTATGGTATGTTTGCGGGAGCATCATCATTCAATCAGTGTCTGAATGATTGGAAGGTGAGTAATGTGACTGATATGAGTGCTATGTTCTATCAAGCATCATCATTCAATCAGCCTTTGAATGATTGGAAGGTGAGTAATGTGACTGATATACAAGGTATGTTTCAAGGAGCATCATCATTCAATCCTGTTTATGTTGCTTATTGGAGCAAAGAAAATCAGATTAAATCGCTTACAGAGCAAAGGTATTTAGAAAGTATAGAGGACAATAAAAAAGTATTACATAGTATTTTAAATAAGAAATTTGAATCAAATACTCAAGATATCAGTGATATTATAGAATTAATTGGTAGTTATTTATAATTTATAATTTATTAATGTTAATTTCTATAAAGAGCATTTATTTCTTCTTTGAAATCATTTATTAACTTTTTACGTTTTATTGACATCTTTGGTGTCAAATACTTTTGAAATATTTCATTTTCAATATATAAAATATTCTTAATGTGCACATAGGAGTCTAAATTTTTATTACATAATTTCATTAATGTATCTGATTTTATATCGATATCAGTCAAAAGAATATTACTATCCTTGTGTTCTCCATAAACTATAAAATTACCACTAATATTTTCTTTGATTTTTGATTCTACATTTTCTACATTCACAAATTTACCATTAGACATTTTATAATTATCATTTATGCGTCCTGTTAAATGAAGATACCCATTTTTTACATATCCTGAATCCCCTGTCTTATAATAGGTTTTATCTTTATGTTGAACTAGTACTTCATTTGTTGCATCCTGATTATTCCAATATCCTTTCATTACATTTGGACCAGATACCAAAATTTCTTCATTTAACACTTCTACTGTAACATCATCAATCAATTTACCAACCGATTCTTCATTTCTTGGATCATTCATATGATTTACAGATACCATTGGCGAAGTTTCACTACATCCATAACCTAGACAAATATTTATATTATGCATTTTATAAAACTGGAAAGTAGAGTCATCTAATTTCGCACCTCCAACAAAAATAGTAATGAAATCATCATTAAATAACTTTTTTAGTATAATTGGTATTGCGTGTTTTATTATGGGATAATCTAATTTTTCTAATTTTGTTTTTATCAATTCAAGTACCTTTGGTACCAAATATAGTACATTAGGTTTCACTTGATATAATTCTTTTACAAAATGTTCTGGTCCACTAGAAATAGCTATTTGATTTAAATTTAATAAATTATAATACAATTCAGTAGTAATACTATAAATATGTGCCCAGGGCAATATATTCAAGGTTCTAAGTGGTTTTTCTTGAAACTCCTTGAATCTATTATTAATTCCATTTATATTGGAAATTATATTATCGTCACTCAACATTACTCCTTTTGGATTTCCTGTTGTTCCTGATGTATATATTAATGTACTTACATTTCGTTTTGATATAAAGGCATCATTTTCGATATAGTACATTCCATCATTCGCATCAGCATCAAAACATAACAAATTATCATATTTTGTTTTATCATCAGAAACTATTACTGTTGGTTTACAATCTTGAATAATATAATTTAAATATTCTTCATTCTGATTGTGATATACTGGTACCCATACACCGCCAAGTGAATTCACTGCTAAATTCCAGGCAATGAAATCAAATGAATTACGTCCTTTGTAAATAACTCTATCATATGGTTTAAATCTATATTCATATAATAAATATTTACATTCATAATAACGATTAAGAAGATCATTTGAAGTTTTCCAATTCCATTCATTTGATCTTTGTATTGGTTGTCTTAATTGAGTCAACTGAGATGATTTACTTGCTATTAAATCTTTATTTTGTGACATTAATTTTTTTATTATTTGTCTTGATATTGACATTTAAATATACGTGGCACTATATATTTAAATGTTTACTTGAATAAAATCTATTTTCTTCGTTTTCTTGTACCATTATTTGAATTATTTCTATTATTTCTACTACGTTTCATATTTGGTTTAGAATTAGAATTTGCCAAGGATAAAAGTGTTTTTGCTACATTACTTTCGTTACTACTTTCACGATTTGTCATGTTTGTTGCATTGGTTGCATTAGAAACGACAGAAATATTATTATTACTATCATTTAGAATATCATTTGTTAAATTACTTTGAATTGACTCTACATTTGTGTTAGCTGTATTATTATTTGTATCCATATTATTTTTATTCATTTTCAAAGAAAGTAATACATTTGCTGCTTCTATGATTTCTGTAATATTATTGACTGCTTGAACCAGGTCATCGAGTGATAGAATATCAAGAGACATTAAGTGCTCACGTATGTCTTGTGTTTTGTTTAACATTGATGGTTCCATATCTTTTATTGACGTTTGTAATAAAGATACTAATAATTTGTTTTCTATCTGATTTTGCTGTACTATTTGAAATAATTCATTAATTATTTCGGTTTTAACATTGTTTTGATTTGCTTTATTTTCAAGAAAAGGTTGTGAATTAGATTGTAATTGTGCTTTTATATTTTCAATGTTTTTACTTTCCATTGATGATACATCCTTTAACCAATCATTATCAAAAGGAATTTTTACCTTATTTTTTGGATAACTTTCATTATATTCTTTTACAATAATATTTTTAACATTTTCAGGATCTAAATTATACATATGTTCAATAAAATGTAAATCATCTGCCTTGCCAATAGCATTTCCAATTTCTTCTATATAAAGTAAATCGTCTAATTCCTCTTTTTTTATGTTAAGTAATGCATTTGAAGCATATGCTACATTTTTCACTGATTTCATAAAACTACTATTACTAGTTGTAGCAGTTGTTTCGTCTGGATTAAACTCAGGAAAATCTTTCACACCATCACTCTCTTTCATTACAAACAATATCACAGCATTTTCTTTTATTTTTTCATTAAAATAATCATTACTTTTCATAAATTCATTATATTCAGATGATTTCAAATTATCTAATAGCAATAAATTATTTTCATTATGAAATTTATCAATTTGTATTTTCAATTGATTTTGAATAACTTCATCGGCATCTTCACTATAAAATGAGGTTCCTTTACTCAAATGGAAAAACAAAAGAATAAATTTATAATAAATACTATTTTTATCTTCATTAGATAAAAGCTTTGCTTCTTGAATATAATTATTGTAATGTTCCCTCATTTTAATAAATAAACTATCTATTTCATTTTCAAAAACAGTTTTAAAATTAATTAAACTAGCTACAAAAACTTTATTTTCATCTTTATTTATTTGGGTTTCAATATTTTTCACAATAATGGTATAATATAAAATCATAAATGCTGTACCACACATATTAGATGAATATATTTGTCCAATTTTTTCATCATTTGGTGTACCAGCAAATAGTGGATTTGAACCACTTGATGGTTTATAATTACAATTTATACTATGAAATATTACAAAAAAATCAGAAATATCTTCATTTGTTATTATTATATTAAGTGATGAACCTAATATTGCTGCCATCATTTCACGAGAATTATGAATACTAATTTGAATATTTACAGGAATACCAAATACATACTTCATTGATTGTGCTAATTCTAAATTATATGTTCGTGTTCTCCCCCAATCAAATGTCTTTACTGTTTCATTAGAAAATTTGGTAATTTCTTGTAAAACATTTGATTTTGTCAAATGTACAATTGGTGGGAAATTTTTAATTGGAGGATTACCTTCTATTTCATTCCATATTGTGTGAACTTTATTCATATCAGCAGCTGAAATAACATTACATAAATGTACTAAATTAATCATATTTTGTGCTGCACTATTTTGAAAATTATTCAAATAATCAGTGATTTCGCGAATTTTCCCCTTTGTTCCATTTAGTTTCCCATTATCTTGTAAAATATCGATACGATTTTTTATCCAATCATTTATTCCCTTTTGTCCATTGTTTTTTATCTTGTAAAATAATGTGTTAAGAGATTTTTCTTTACAATGACCATCAGTATCAATGCTACCTTTAATAATTTTTTTTAATACATCAGTTGTACTCGGAGCATCTAATACAAACTTACCAGTTTTTTGATTGTATTTCATAAAATCTTCATCATTCTTTTTTTGATTACAGCACCGATGAGACCAATCATATTCCATTGATATTTCTTTGAATATTCGCTCTTCATTAGGATATAATTTTCCACCTTTCATACCTTTTTGCATTATATCTTTGTATTCATGACGATATAAACTCAAATATTGTGCTGCTTTATAAATAGGTAGAATATGTTCACACTCCGGTGTTTGCTCTTCTTTTAATAGCTTTTCACCGCAAATATAGCATTCGGTTTTTCCATACATAATAGGTTTTATAGCATTAGCACATTGTGTTGTAGGACTAGAATGTTCCCACCAATCACGTGCATTTGATGTAATAATTGGCTTATTTATGTGTTCACTACCATAAACAACATTTGGTTTAAACCCGTATATTACAGTAAATGCTTTTGAAGCAGACATAACATCCATCATACCCCAATTATGAATATTTGTACTTTCAGTACTTTGTATAATCTCTGATTCTCCTCTGCTTGCGGTTTCTTTTCTTTCTTTTCTTTTTAATGATGACTTTGATTTTTTTGAACTACTTGAATTAGTATTGGAATTAGTATTGGAATTAGTATTTGAACCTCTTTTCTTTTTGGTTAAAGATTTTACTTTATGTACTTTTCTATTGGTTCTGGATCTATCTCCACCTTTTTTAAACATTATTACTAATATATATAAATAATATAATATTACTATTCCACAGTGCGATAGAATAGTGATATTATTTTGACATTTAATCATAAGTATATGAATGAAAATAATGATAATAATGGTATTGATAGTAGTAGTTATAGTAGTGTTTATAGTGAACATGAAATGACTATTGTTAATAGTAGTGAGAATATTGATCACAACACCAATAACACCGATGAAGATTTTTGTATTATATGCTACGAGCCGGATGATCTTGTATTATATAATCATTGCGGAAAAATGCTTGTTCATCCAATATGTTTATTATTATGGATGTCAAAACAAAACAATACTTGTTTCTTATGTCGGTGTGATGTAGTTGTAGAACATTGTTTAGATGATCATTATTTTAATATTGATATATTTGTATTCAAACATGCAGTAGAAAATATATGTAATAATCATACATTTATATGTTATTATACAAACAATGTTCAAAATTCAACATTAGAAATAGAAAATAATCACATAGATAATAATAACTATGAAATGATTTTTCGTTGTGTAAGAGACGTATATTGTATTAAATTTGTACATCGTCTAAATGAAAAAAAGGAAATTACATTGTCTTTCTTTGAACCACAATATAACATTATTCTTTCGGAAGATGTCTCTACATTTATGTATATTTTATTCAAGTCTTATTACTATTGTTATGAAGTAGAAAAGGCAATAAAATCTATTTGTTCTTGGCACACTTTTCAAAAATCCTTTTGTTTGATTGCGCTTTTTATCGGATATATTGCAGAATATATATTTTGTTCTATATTACTTATGAGCATATATGTATTTATTCAATGTCAACGTGGGTTAACATATGTCGACGACAACACATTTTATTAAGACCAAGTATATCCATCACTTCGCCTTCTGGTCCTTTCGTAGTATTCTCACTAGTTAAATATACTACTTTATTTTCATCTATGTTTTTTCGTGCCTTGATTTTTCGCACTTCATCCAAATAATACCTATATTTGTCTGCTATAACTTTACCACAAGTAAAACACTTTACTGGAATAATCATTTTTTATGTATATATTTGTAATATACATAAAATTTTAAATCAATTTTATTGAAAAATACATAACATTTTTAATATCATTTAATTCATTATTTATAGTAAGGCTCCATCTGGGCTATTACCACCTCGTGTTTGTAACTCCTTAGTTTGGTCTAATGACATGCATGCACAACCAGAACTGGAAGTATATTTGCTTGGACAACATTCAGTAGAAAAATTGGATTTTTCAAAATAATTTAATTTTGATGCTTCTCCATTAAGTTCATGTGCATTTACAAAGCCTTCTTTTGAATTTTTTGATTTTTTTGTACTTTCATATCCCGAATGTTTTTTAACAACTTCTTTCATAGCTTTTAAGACATCATTTCCGATATCAAATCCCTCAGCAGCAGTAATAGTACTACAACCACATACCATATTTAAATTGATGACAAATAAAAGGATTAACGATAATATAATTAATTCTACGCGTATTGAATAACCGAATAATTTCATTCTATGTATTAATTATATATTTTTTTTCCATAGTTATTTTTGTTTAAATTTCAATGGTTTTAATTTTTTTAATCTATTGATATTTGCTTTCTTTTCTTGTTCATTGCCATTATAATTCTCCTTAGTATATTGAATTATATAAATGACAGCATTTTGTAAATATTTGAACATGTTTATAAGCAAAATCATAGGCTGTTTTAAGTAACTCATCAACATATCACTATGAGATCTACTACAATAATTAATATTTTTCATTGGGTCATTTGTATACATATGACTCATTGGAAAAACAAACAAATTACATTTTTCACTTGACCAATTCTTTTGAATATATGACTTTCCAAATGTATGTAAATATATGAAATATAATGATACACTAAACAGAAATAGCACTGTTAATGCTAATATTATATTTATGATATGAAAGAGTATGATATATGATTTATTCATATATATCGTTTGGAAAAGAAAAATATTTTACATTCTTTATAATATTATGAATTCAAATCAACGTATTCAATTACAAAAGATGTTACAAGAGAATGATAGCGAGGATTATACTGATAAAATCCGCAGTCTAAAACATAGTGAATCTATTAAACGTGATGTTATTCAGTTACAATTAATTCAAGCACAATATAGAGATTTGAAAAAAACAGACATACAAGCATTTAACAATATGTGTATGGAAAAATGCTCATTTTTATACAATCATTATACTGATATATTTCATAAACTCAAAAACGAGGAACTTGATGTACAAATGCTTATGGAATTTGTCCGTATATTGAAAAAAATCGAAGACGGAGATTATGATCAACATGATGGTTCGTACGAAGTTGGTAAACTATTGAAAAAAATTTATATCGATAGTGCTTTGCGTAAAACAGAAAAACAAGATAAAGAAGATGCAGAAAATAAAGAAGCTATCAATGATGGGAGCACTATTAGTTGGGCACAATTTAAACAACAATCTAAATAATGTATTTGAATGAGAATTACAATATTTTATAATATATGTTTTTTATATTATATTATTAAATGGTTACATTTGGTGGAGAAAAAACCAAACGAAATAATAGTACAAATAACTTAAAAATACAACAACAAAAAAGAGCTAAAACTATGAATCCGTGGGAAGAAGCAGAAGCAATTGTAAAAATGAGTCTTGCAGAAAAAGGAAAGTTGACACCTGAAAATTTGGCTAGATATAAAAAGAAAATATATAAAAAATATAAAAAAGAAGGCATCAAGAAACTGGAAGAAGCCATCGAATACGTCAAGATACAACAAAATAAAAGAAAAGAAGACAAAAAAACTGATACCATGAATAGCAAATTAAGCATTACAAACTCAAATAAAAACTCAATATCTAATGACAAACAAGAATTTTCATTCCAAGCTCAAAATGTGAAGAAGGACCCAACTATAATACAAGATAGTTGGAATAATAATAAAGAACAAATTTCTCCACCGGTGAATTATTATTATAGGTCGAAATTAGATAAACAAAGCATTGCGCAAGAATACAACGACACTGCATTATATAAACTAATAATGACAAGTGTATTGGGTCACGATCCTCAACATGATTTTAATTCTGGAAATCCTACACGAACATATGCTGATCAAGACATTGCAAAAGTAATGAAAAATTTTCTTAAATTATGTAGCTATCACAATTCTTCTCAAAGAGGTGGAAGTAAAGATTTGAGTATAGTAGCATCAATTTCAAATTTTGATGATAATACGAAAAAACTTATTTTAAATGGAAGTAAGCAAGAAGTTATGCTATATGCGTCTACAATAACAAAGCATTTTGTATCAAATATAACTAACACTATTTTTGCAGATGGTATTGTCCTATCTCTTTCATCTGCCGGAATTTATAATGATATGAAAACCGAAACTAATAATTCTACTACAAAACTCAAAAAAAAAGATACAATTATAGATTTATTACAATTTGGAAATATTCAAAATAAACTTATAGATAGTGCAAAAAATATTCTATCTACTATAAACGATATAACAACAATAGAAGTAGTACAAAAATATTATAAAAAGCAACTGTTAAATGTATTCAAAAATCCATTAGGTATGAATTTAATGGATATTATTGAAAAGTCAGAAGAACAGGCTTATAACTATCTACAAGAACAAGTAGCCAAAATTTTAGAAGGAGGAAATGATACATGTATATATAATGTAGAAAGTGCATTAGATTTAATAAATTCTTACTTACAAGATATACAAGAGCAACCAATAGATATTAATAAATTCAAAATTTTAAACGGTGAAAATCAAATTACTTTAATAAATAAAGCAAAAAAAAAACTTTTCTTAAAAATGCACCCAGATAAAAATGGATGTCCAAGTATGAATTCAAAACCAGAATGTAAGGATATACATAAAAATTTCATAAAAGTAAAAACAGATTTAGAATATTTATTAGAAAGTTGTTTTAATATTGGTAATAAAATTAAAAATACAATGTCAGGTGGTAAATCAAACGATACATTACGAATGATGAACGAACGAATATTTAATGAATATACAAAATTCATTCTTAATTGGTTCAGAGTTATAAATTATGTTGATAGCACAACAATAGAACAAGAATTTGTTGACATATATAACACCAACAACATTCCAAAACATAACATAAAGAAAAGCAAAATATCTGAAAAACAGATTAATCCTGGACGCATACTTTTAAATGCACAAGTGTATATACTTTGTAAAAATATTTATAAACAAGAAGGAGTTGATGAAGATTTAATGGAAGAAAAACATTTCGATATTTTATATGATGATGATTCTTGGACTAGTGGTACAATAGATGAACAAATCATTCAAGCACATAAAATAGTATTCCGTACATATTTCAAAAATAATATATATCTTGATCAAGACAATAATAATTATGTCAAATTCGAACTTCCACATACAAAACAAAGATTTATAATTAATAATTCTGCTAAAATAGAAGGAAATCATACATGGTTCAAAAAGGCATTTCATCATTACGACTCCGATACTATAAAGAATTATTCATTTTGTCCAATTGCATCAGTATTAGATGGTATGAAGGAGTGTTCTATAAGTAGTGCAATTAAATATCACAAAGATGCGCTATATGATACTGAGTTTTCAGTGACGGATAGTGATGGGAACAACTCTTACAATGTTTCTTACAAAACTACTGGTAACGATGATATTATTTTAGATGCTACTGTATCTAGATTTGGTGAAAGCAACTTATTTACAATTAGGAAGAAGATCAAATATGATGGTGATGATATGGAAGCAAAAGTTGCATACAAAAATTTAATAAAACACATTTATACTTTATATAAGGAGAAGGTCATAAGTGGAATGACCATGCGAGGAAAAAGTGACATGGATGTTTTGACCAACTTTCTGAAAAATGTGAACACTGAAATTATTGGGTTATATGTTGTTAAGTCATTGGGTGACTATGTTCAAGAAGGAACAGCAACTAGTAAATACTCAGCAGCAGCAAATTCTCTCAAACCCGAAACTATGTCTACTTCATCAATGACACCAACAAATAGCACTGGTGACTCGTTACGATTAGGAATAGCTGGTGATCAACCATCTGCATGTAGAATGATTGATATGCTGTTATTTTCTAATCCAGATACAATAAATAAGGGTGCAATAGTAGGCTATATAGGAAAAAAGAACAAATCGTTTTTGGTACATATTCAAGAAAAACAAGAATATATAAATTTACTTACTGGTGGTGCAAGCAAAACATCGAAATATAAAGTAACAAGAAAAAAATCAATTTTAAACAAGAAATTAGGAATAAAAAAAACAATAAAAAAAAATAACAAGCTTAAAACATATAAATCTAAAATACATAAAACAAAAAACAAAAAAACAAAACTTAACGCAACACGTAAACAAATAAATAAAATACCTATCAACGCATAAATAATATGGCATTTTTTAATGCCAAACGTCAACATTTTGTCAACATTTTGTCAACATTTTATTTTAACGTGTCAAATATATTAGATACACATTATTTTATAACCATTTTTGATTATAAAATAATCTCATTATTTTAGGCATTTTTTGGCGTTTTAAAACGCCGTTTTGTCAACATTTTGTCAACATTTAACGCCGAAAAATACTTACAAGAAAAAACGCCGATCTATTCATCATTACTTTTTATACATTCTTCTGTTTGTTGTATTTCCTCTGATAGTTTTGTTTTCTTTTTTTTCTTATTTTGGATTAATTTTGATTGTTCTTTCATGACTGATTTAGGTATTGTTGATGAATTAGCAATATTTTTTATAACCTTTTTTGCATCTTTCTCATTATCATTTGCGTGAGCACTTACCATACCTAAAAACAAATCATTTTTTGGATTATCATAAGAATGACAACCTGGATTTTCTTTGATCCAATCTGACATTTTTGCCATATTGTTTTGTTTCAATATATCAATTGCTGTTTTCATTTTATGTTTGTCTTCATCTTTATTCCATTCTTCATTATCTTTAATATATAATGTCTCTCTTTTGATATCTGTACAATGTATCGGGCGTTTGGTTATCTCCATATTTACTATTGCATTCGTGACTATATTGCTTATACCTTCCACAAAACCGTGTTTTCCTGTATATTCCATTTCACTAAATTCTATTTGCAATGATTTAATAAAATCCATTATATTCAATGCATCTTTACATTGTTCGTTTAAAAAGAAATTCAAATTAAAATTGTTTGTAGTATTTATATTATTTGTATTATTATTTGTTGTATTATTAATTGGACCTACCTTGTCAATTAATTCAGTAATCTGATTTTGTTGCTTAACAAGCAAATTGCGCAACTCTGAATTTTCAGCTATAACAGTATTAAATGCATTTAAATATTCATCATTCGATTTTTTTACAATTAATTGACAAACCTTTTTATGACGTGATAATCCTGAATGATATTTGTATGAGGCACCACAAATACAATCATGTTTTTGGGTATTTGGTAATGTACCATTTATATGTTTACGTGTCATTAGATGGCGCTTATAATCTTTTTTATTATCAGTTTTGTATTCACAATTTTCACAATAATATTTGGGGATATTTTGGGGATTTTTTGTCTCATTATTTATCATTTTCCCTTATATTTCTAACCCAAAAGAATTGTGTTTATTTTACGCACTTTTGCTTTGAAATAATATGGGTATTTTTTGTATCATAACCATAAATATGATATAATAAATGTTATAATCGTATTTTGAGACCATTTCAGTAACATATCATAATTGTAAGGGGGATTTTATGTATCTTGAATACTATGGTGTGAAATTATTTAAGTCTGTAAATTTTAACAGGATATATCATCATAACGTATAATTATGGGGATTTTTTTGTATCTTTTTAAATGGTAAAATTAAATCCCACGCAATATATTTATTTTGTCAATGAATTGCCAAAAAATCACCGTCACATTTTTTTTGGCTCAAAATAATGAATTCTGAGCATTATGCTCACAAGTGAAAAGTTAGGGGGTTTTATATTTTTTTTTTATAAAAAGTATTTGAGATTCAAAAAAGGACAATTATAATTGTCCATTTTGTCCTTTTTCAAAAAACTTTTGAAAAAAATAAAAAGTTTGCAACTTTTGGATTTTTTAGAATGCACAATTGCAACAAAATATTATAATTTATAAATATATATACATATGAACAAGCTAATACTATCTTCTATTTTACTTTTACTATTAGATTTTATGTGGATAGGAGGGTATATGGGAGGAGAGTATAAAAAAATGATTCGTAAAATTCAAGGTTCAGATATGCAACTGCAAGTAATATATGCCATATTATCATATACGTTAATGATAATAGGACTTAATGTGTTTGTAATTCCAAATATTAACAAAGATAATTTGTTCAATGATAGTCTCAAATATGGCTTTTTATTTGGTATAATTTTGTATGGTGTTTATGACTTTACCATAGGTGCTGTATTGAAAGATTGGAATTTCAAACTAGCAATTATGGATGTTTTATGGGGTGGTACTGTTTATTTCTTAGCCACTTATTTGACTTTTACAATCTTAGAACATTTTGAAGGTTAAAATAAACGAATCAAAAAAAGTGTATATCTAAATATTTTTATTATGTAAAAAAGTAATAAAAATATATTATTAACATTATTATGAAGTCAAAACCATTGATAATAGTAGAATCACCAGCAAAATGCAAAGCAATTGAGGCATATACAGACTATACATATAACGTAATGGCATCGTTTGGTCATTTTCGTAATTTAACTGATTTGAAAAGTATTAATATGGACACATACGCGCTACAATTTACTCTCAGTCCAGAGAAGCAAAAAAATGTGGCTAAATTAAAAACTGCTATTCAAAGTGCAAGTTCTGTAATCATTGCAACAGATGATGATCGAGAGGGTGAAGCAATTGGATGGCATTTATGTGATTATTTTAAATTACCAGTACAGACAACAAAACGAATACTATTTCATGAAATAACAAAACCAGCAATATTAAATGCATTGAAAAATCCAACAAGATTAAATATGCCCATGGTCCATGCACAAAATGCACGTCAGTTTATTGATATGTATATTGGATTTTCAATATCACCAATATTGTGGAAATATATTAATCGAAATAACTCCCTGAGCGCAGGCCGATGTCAAACACCAGCCCTCAATTTAATATATGATAATCACGAAGAATATAGTAATCAGACACCAAATTATGTATATGAAGTAGAGGGTTATTTTACACGAATGAATTTATTGTTTCATTTAAATCATAAGTTTGAAAAATTTGAAGATTTGGAAAATTTCTTTGATGAATCAGCAACATTTGATCATATATTACATATCGAGCCCTCCAAAAAGTGCTCAATAGAGCCTCCGGAACCATTAATAACAAGTTCTATACAACAACATGCGAGTAACAATTTTCATATGTCTCCAAAGGAAACAATGCGAATATGTCAAAAATTGTATGAAAATGGTTTTATTAATTATATGCGTACAGATTCCAAGAAATATAGCAAGGAGTTTTTAAAAGTATGTTTTCAATTTATTGAACAAAAATTTGGAGACGAATATTCTAATAAAAAATTAATGAATGAAGAAAATGATGATGATAGTGATAAAGCAAATAGTACTGCCCAAGAAGCACACGAAGCATTACGCGTTATTCATTTGGAAACAATAAAATTACCAAAAGAGTTTACAAATCGGGAGCAAACATTATATAGTTTTATTTACAATCATACATTGGAGACTTGTATGAAAAGTGCGGAAGTAATGAGGTGTAATGCTATTATAAGTGCCCCAGAAGAAGCAAAATATACATATAAATGTGAATCTGTATTATTTCCAGGTTGGAGAATTGTAAATAAAAATTTTGAAGACCAAGAAAAGATATATAATTTCATACAAAAATTAAAAAAGGGTCAAGTATTAGAATTTGAAAAAATAACGTCTGGTGTACATATACAAAAATCAAAATCACATTATAGTGAGGCATCATTAATTCGTACATTGGAGAAGAAAAACATTGGTCGTCCATCTACATATGCGTCAATTGTAGATAAGCTTTATACAAGAAATTATGTAGTCAAAAAGGATGTAAAAGGGATTGAAAAAACATTTCCGATATTGACAATGGAAAATGGAGAAGAAATAACAATTGAAACAACAAATGAAACAAAAGTGTTTCAAAATGAAAAAAATAAGATGGTAATGGAGGAATTAGGTATCAATGTTATCCAATTATGTACTACGCATTTTAGTGATTTGTTTAATTATGAATTTACTGCAAAAATGGAAGGATTATTAGATGATGTAGCAAATGATAAAACATCATATAAAGAATTATGCGAATTATTCAAAACAACAGTGGATAGTTGCGTGAAAGCACATAGAGATGCAATGCCAGAAAAAGAAAAAATAATGTTAGATGATACGTATGAAGTATGTCAAACAAAATATGGATTGGCATTAAAGTGGAAAAATCCAGACACAAATAAGGTAGAATTCATTCCTATTAAGTCAACTTTTACAATGGATGATTTTCGAAAGCGGACTATAAGTTATGATGAGTGTGCACAAATTGACAAATACATAGGAACTCACGAAAATAATGAAGTATATTTGTCCCAAGGCAAATTTGGACATTATTTGAAATATAATGGGCAAAATATATCTATACCAAAAGACATAATGGCTTCATTAAAATCAATAGAAGAATTGAATATCAGTCATGTATATGATATATTACAAGCAAAGAAAGATCAAACGAAGAATTTACTGCGAACAATAGACAATGAATTACATATAGCAAATGGAAAATATGGTCCATATTGCTATTATAAAACAGCTGTTATGAATAAAGCAAGTTTTGTAAGTTTAAAATATTATCAAGGAGATTATATGAATGACGAAACAAATAATATATATCGTTTTGTAAAAGAACAAATCCAAAAACCAAAAGCACCAAAACATCAAACATCAAGTTTCAAACCGGGTAAAAAAACATATAAATAATATATATGATATCCAGTTTGTTTTTGATGAATCAAAATATAATATTACGATTGTTAGCTTTAATTACACAATCTTTGAATATGACATCTACTTTTTTTGTTGAAACAGACCGTAAAACAGTATATAAAATGAATGAAATATTGACTTATATTATATTTTTTGTATATTGTTTGATTATAGCATTTATGCTATACGATACAGTGATAAATAAACCTGAACAAGCAGTTACGAATACTTTAATGATACATTTATTAGAACATTATTATTTATTTGCAATAACAGCAATAACAGGTTATATGAGTTATATGTATTACTATTATGATTACAAATATAAAGAATTATATAAGAACGCAGAGTTTGTTTATCATTATCGTATTCAAATGGTATTATTGTTATTACAAGTATTTTTAAGTTTTTATTTATATATGGGTTATGGGTTTATGAGTAACAGAGAAAGTGAAAAAATATTATTACACAGCGTCAATGTGATATTATCAATTGTTAATACATCTTATGTAATGAAATTGTATTTATATTTCGATAAAGTTGTTACTACAAGTGATACGTCTACTACGTCATAAAGTCCATTTCAGACAAATAAGTTAAATATATAGAACATAAATCTATATATATTTAATATGAGACAACCATCGCCATCACAACAACTATCGCACGATATAATAAATGGAAAAGTTTCCAGAATTAAAAGATTTACAGCATAATGTTACAATGAGTTGTGATGTGTAATTTTTCTTTACAGAGATGTGACTTTATAAGTGACACCATATTCATCTTCTGTTTCCCAAATACCGCTAATTTTAATTTGTAAAGTAAATGATTCTGATTTGGTAATAATATTACTATTTTTATTATAAAAAACACTATTTGCATAATTTCCTTCATCGGTATAAAAGAATTTAATGAATCCATTGCGTATTTGTTCTAGTAAATTAGCTTTACGATGTTTGAAACAGTGATGAGTATTTTGAAGTATATGATCTTCTAAATCTATTAAAAATTGTACATCTGTTGTTAAGTCATCTGTTAAAAAGCATTTATATTTTTGATAATATTTTTGAATTTTTGCATTTGGTATCTTTAGATGAAGGGTTATATTATTCAATGTCATATAATGAGAAGAATAAATGATTCTTCTAAACTCACCATTTGGTATTATTGTATTTTTAATTGGTTCCATAATGTAAATATTTTGAAAATCTATACTATCCATATCAAGTATTATATTTTTTTTATTGCACATCCTAAATACCTGTCTCTTATACACATCTCCGAGCCCACGAGACCTCTCTACATCTC
>OJDG01000158.1_pt1 | contig 16774 bp, 14 predicted proteins | sample 1592411 | NCBI WGS metagenome assembly OJDG01 (sample SAMN05416759, study PRJEB24817) | seawater metagenome | isolation source: Sea water | place: Canada:Atlantic | collected 2013-07 | reverse complement strand
CACACTGCATATCGTCGGCAGCGTCAGATGTGTATAAGAGACAGATACTATCGAAATCGACAGGGCGGCCTTTGACGCGCTTGTTGGTTCAATGGAAGAAGAGTAAGGGGTAGTAACTTACGCTGTGGTGATCCCTACCCCCGGTAGCATGGCTAGCTCAGACGACTGGCCCCAGGCTTACTAAGCATACGGATGCATGGTGCTAAGTACGACTTCAATGCTCGCCCTCTCGGTATAACGTTGCCGCTGCACTTTGCTAACCAATTTTATAGGAAGGGCGTTACTCGCTAATCATAAGCCTCGTGGGTTGCCGCTAAGTTGGCCCTTGGATTATGTGGGGGAGCGCTGAGTTTCACTGGCAAATATTTTACTGATTTTCGCATTGGACTAACACGACTTTTGATTCTGCTTCGCGGACAGATTGTGTCGAGGCCCAGTTTTATTTGTGACGAGTTCTTTGTTTTTTTGTTTAAAATTTACAGTGGTGTGTTGCGATGGAAGCACTTACGAGAGGGAATGCGGGTTAACCGCGCTAGTGAGCCTGCGGGTCTAAATATGCGTTGTTTTTAAGTTTGAAATACTTCGGGGAGATCAGGTCGATAGGCTGAGGCGAGAGTACGTTATTGCGATCTGCATCTGCTTTTAATAACTATCAATAAAAAGTATCCATAGGATAGCCCAGTTTGCGAAATATTTTTCCGTTGTCAGAGGATACGTTTAGCGGAGAGTAATTTCGGTGGCGTCCTAAGCTCTGCGGCTTTTGCAAAGTGGAAATGGCGGCCTTGGCAGGGTGACATGATTCGGGAAGTGCTAGAAAGTTACAAAGGTGGGTGAGTATTACATCTGGCTCTTCGAACAAACTTTCAAACGGTAATACTAAAATCTGCTTTTGAGAGCGCTCTCTAACTTGTAGCAAACGATCGTGAGCGGCACACCAAAAGGCCAGTGAATCGTCGGCAGAGTTCGTGTCTATAGCGCGCCCAAGAAGATGAGGCCCCCATAACTTAAGTTGCGTTTGATTGCTGCTATGAGCCATATCCAAGCCATGTCGGGTGATATGTATGTATTTCATGTTTGGTAAAGCAGCCACTAAATAGGGTAGTAGCATATGCGTGTTTGGCTCTTTCCAGCCCCATAATGGTGTTGGCTTGCTGGGTGTGGCTAAGCACTCTTGTCGCTCATACAGGTCTCCGGTGTCTATCCATTCACCGGCACTCCGCGTAATGTCTAAGAGCTGAGCCACTCTAGTCGCGTGTTTGCCCGACGGTATCGATGTATTTTTTTGCCCTCTCGAACCCAGGTAAATGCTGAGGGCTTCATTGAGTTGTGGCAGATGATCTTCCAATGGCCATAAGCTGGGTCGCTTGAACAACGCAGTAAAGCCTAGGTCATCTAGCGATTGATTTAAGTCAGAGCCCATATCAAAACCCAAAGACTGAAGGAGTTGAGTGACGACCCGAGTGCCACTGCCACCAATACCTCCTAGGACAACCGGCGCTGCATCGGAGAGCACGGGACAATCAATGATTAAGTTTTCGTGGGGTACGCTCATGCGGTGCATAATACCCTAGGTTCATAGTGACCTAAATTCTAAAGATGACGACTAAGGGGTAAATGTTCATCAATAAAGCATCGGCAGCACCTCGAAGCACCTGGGCGGCGATCGCAAATCGGCGAATGCTGGTTTGCGTGTTCACGGGATTCGCCTCAGGTATGCCGCTATATCTATTGATTCAACTGGTGCCCGCATGGCTGCGGGACTCGGGTGTATCCCTCGTAGAAATTGGGCTGTTTGCCCTTGTTGGGCTACCCTACACCTGGAAGTTTTTATGGGCGCCGCTGATGGACCGCGTCAAATTGCCCTTGGGCTTGCGCCGGGGTTGGATGCTGCTAGCCCAAGTTGCTTTGATCGTGACAATCGGTTTACTGGGGAGCGTCGACCCCTTAACTCAAACGGCCTGGGTGGCCACCTTGGCGGTCATCATCGCCGTGCTCAGTGCCACTCAAGATGTGGCCATCGATGCTTATCGCCGGGAGCTTTTACCTGATGAAGAGCTGGGTTTTGGTAATTCAGTGCATGTGCAGGCCTATCGAATTTCGAGTTTGATTCCGGGCTCTCTGTCTCTGGTTCTGGCGGATAATCTGCCTTGGTCGCAGGTGTTCTGGATTACCGCGGCCTTTATGGGTATCGGGGTGTTGCTGTCTCTGGGTGTCAGGGAGCCTGTTAGGGAGACCCGCCCCGTAACAAATTTGCGAACGGCGGTGCTCGAACCCTTTTTAGAGTACGTTCATCGCCGAGGTTGGCAAAGTTTTATTCTCGCTCTCGCCTTTATGGTGCTCTACAAGCTGGGCGACAATATGGCCACGGCACTCTCAACTCCCTTTTACCTGGATTTGGGCTTTTCCAAGACCGAGATTGGTTTGGTGGCTAAAAATGCTGCCCTTTGGCCCGCCATTATTGGCGGCCTCTTGGGTGGCTTGCTGATGATTCGTTTGGGCATAAACCGTGCGCTGTGGCTTTTTGGGGCCGTGCAAATGGCCAGTATTTTGGGCTACGCTTGGTTGGCGAGTGCGGGGCCGGTGCTTTGGATTCTCGCTGCGGTGATTGGCTTTGAGTATTTGGGCGTTGGGCTGGGAACTGCAGCGTTTACCGCCTTCATAGCCCGAGAGTCGAGTAAGACTTTTGCGGCGACTCAGTTTGCGTTGTTCACGGCGCTGGCAGCCTTGCCGCGCAGCCTTGCTAATGCGACAACGGGCGCGATTGTCGAGCAGATCGGCTGGATAGCGTTCTTTTTTGTTTGCACAGGATTGGCAGTACCCGGCATGTTGCTGCTGTTTTGGGTTGCGCCTTGGTCTGCGTCGCCGTCAGAATCGACGCCAGAGCCAGAGTCAACGCTGAAAATGAGCTCTGGCGTCAAAAGCTCTGAGTCTAATACCTGAAAAGTCGTTAGCTATAGGTACGTGAACAACGGCATCTTGGAAAAGAGGAACTACTTCATGCGTTTACTGCTGCTTTTCTACCCGTGGCTCGAGTTACTCAGCCTAATTCAGCTGGGTATTGAGACAAGCGCGATGGTGCCGTTGCTGTGGGTCCTGGCAATGTTTATGTTGGGCGCTGCATTGATCAAACGGGTCGGAACTGCCAGCGTGTTACGGCTGCGCGAGGCCCAGCAGAGTGGTGTTCTGCAGCAGAGTTTATTCCTTGACGACGTAGCCGTTGCTGTAGCGGCGCTGCTTTTAATGATTCCGGGTTTGATATCTGATTTTTTTGCTATTGTTGTATTGATAGGGCCATTAAGACGATTTTTAGCGCGACTCTTGACCGGGAAGCTTGCATCTCAGTCCAGTGCTTCAGGCCGTCATAATTCGGCATCGACGCCCGGCGGCTCTAACTGTCGGTCGTCTGGGGTCTACGAGGGGGAATATCAGGATATTTCTGAAGACCTTTCACAAGGCGGCGAAGGGGCCGCCTCCCAGGGCGAATTGCCCCGGGATCCATAAATCGGTTCGCTGCCCCAGTTCCAGTTCCAGTTCCAGTTCCAGCGCCGATCCCTGCTATAGGATAAGTCGTCGCAAAAACTGTAGATCGGTGCCGAGGGCTACGCCCTCAATAATTCACAGTGCGCCTCCTCTACCGGTTGCGCCTAGAGGGTTTATCGTTGCCGGAGTTGTCCCAGGGCAATCGCTATTCCGGGTTAGCGATGATGGCCCGGCCTAAGCCTTTCACTTTAAAGCGCTACCGCCATTGCCTAGAGCACTGTTGCGACTGGCTGCGGTTACCGTTTGCCCTTTCTACCACGTCGTTGAGTGTTGCGATTTAACCCTTTAGCTGGGTGGGGCGGTTTGATAGTGCTCATGGGGTGGCAAATAAATTCTCGATCATCGCGACAATGTCCCTATTGCAGTCGTGCGACTGGAGCTGCACTTTTCGAATGGCCAACGCTACATGTTTTGGCAGCGGAAGAGCCCTTTTTGGTCGGCCCCAGAACTGATTAAGCCTCAATATAGATATAAGTTATTGTTTTATATTAAAATTCATCGACCCAAGGCCGTTCTCCTGTTTTTAGCACTCTTTTTGCTAGAGTGCTAAAAAGGCCCTTGAAATCCCTTTTCTAGTCCCCACATATGAGTCAGAGGCCCGTTGTGGGCCCTAGATAACGATATCGTCAACTTGTGGAGATCAACCCATGAACATCCGTCCGTTGTATGACCGCGTGGTCATTCGTCGCAAGGAAGAAGAGGCAACCAGTGCAGGTGGCATCGTGCTACCCGGTTCTGCCCAGGAAAAGCCCAATGAAGGTGAAGTCGTCGCCGTAGGTGATGGCAAGGTACTGGATAACGGTGAGCAACGCGCGCTGGCTGTGAAGGTCGGTGACAAGGTTGTGTTTGGTCAATATGCCGGCAGTAACAAGGTCGAGATCGACGGTGAGGAGCTAATCCTCATGGCCGAGAGCGAGATCTTCGCCGTCGTTGAGTAAACGCTAAACACGAATTTGAGAGAAAGGAATTAAACATGGCTGGTAAAGACGTACATTTTGGCGATTCCGCCCGCAGGCAGATGCTTGACGGCGTGAACATACTCGCCGATGCCGTAAAGGCAACTCTGGGCCCTAAGGGCCGCAACGTCATTCTTGAGAAATCATTTGGTGCTCCCACTGTCACTAAAGACGGTGTTTCTGTGGCCAAAGAAATTGAGCTCAAGTGTAGATTTGAAAACATGGGTGCTCAGATGTTGAAGGAAGTCGCTTCACAAGCGTCTGACGCAGCCGGTGACGGCACCACCACTGCCACAGTTTTGGCTCAGTCTATTGTTAACGAGGGCCTGAAGGCTGTCTCTGCAGGCATGAACCCCATGGATCTGAAACGTGGTATCGACAAGGCTGTAGCTGCAGCTGTTGATGCCGTTCAAGCCATGAGTACGCCTTGTGAAGACAACAAAGCCATCGCCCAGGTAGGCACGATCTCTGCCAACAGCGATCACTCGGTAGGCCAAATTATTGCCGAAGCTATGGAGAAAGTCGGTAAGGAAGGCGTTATCACCGTCGAGGAAGGCTCAGGCCTTGAGAACGAGCTCGACGTGGTAGAAGGCATGCAGTTTGACCGCGGTTACCTGTCGCCTTACTTCATCAACAACCAAGAAAACATGCAGGCAGAGGTCGACGACCCCTACATTTTGTTGGTGGACAAAAAGATTTCCAACATCCGTGAATTGCTGCCCGTTCTTGAGCAGGTCGCCAAGGCTTCCAAGCCCCTGGTTATCGTTGCTGAAGACGTAGAAGGCGAAGCGCTGGCGACCCTCGTTGTGAATAACATGCGCGGCATCGTAAAAGTTGCGGCCTGTAAGGCACCGGGCTTTGGTGATCGTCGTAAAGCCATGCTGCAGGATATTGCGATCCTGACTGGCGGTACCGTCATTTCTGAGGAAGTGGGTCTTGATCTTGAGGCTGCATCATTGGAGCACCTCGGTACAGCGAAGCGCATCACTATGGATAAGGACAATTCTACGATTGTCGATGGTGCAGGTGATGGCGAAGCCATTAAAGCCCGCGTCAATGAGATTCGCGTCCAAATTGAAAACACCAGCTCTGATTACGATCGCGAGAAGTTGCAAGAGCGTGTTGCCAAGCTTGCCGGTGGCGTTGCTGTCATCAAAGTAGGTGCGGCGACTGAGATCGAAATGAAAGAGAAAAAGGCGCGTGTAGAAGACGCATTACATGCAACCCGTGCAGCCGTCGAAGAAGGCGTTGTTGCGGGTGGTGGTGTTGCTCTTGTGCGCGCTATTGGTCAGATCGAAGGACTGACGGGTGACAATGAAGACCAGAACATTGGTATTGCAGCTGCGCTGCGTGCCATGGAAGGTCCTTTGCGTCAGATCGTTGCCAATGCCGGCGACGAAGCTTCGGTCGTTCTCGACAAAGTGCGTCAGGCTGAAGGTAATGTGGGTTACAACGCGGCGACGGGTGAATATGGCGACATGATTGCCATGGGTATCCTTGATCCCGCCAAAGTAACGCGCACTGCACTCCAGGCTGCGGGCTCTGTTGCCGGTCTTATGATCACTACTGAGGTTATGATCGCTGAGTCTCCGAAGGATGACGGTGGTGCTCCTGCAATGCCTGATATGGGCGGCATGGGCGGTATGGGCGGCATGATGTAATCATCGGCTACGATGTAAAAACCCGGCTCAGGCCGGGTTTTTTTATGGCTGTTAAGAAAGGCTTCAGTGGGTTGAGTCCTTGCCCATTTTTTTGGGGCCCATGAATAATTTGAGGTGTGACTTAACCTAGGGTCGCAAAAACAATCCTGCAGCGTCGGCTGTGACTACCGCGGTTAAGGCAGCGTTAGCAACACTCCGGTGCCGACTGCTCGGGTTTTTGCTGAAGGTCTGCTCCGGCGTCTATCGAGGAATGTGGGTACTGAGATGAGTGATGCAGGTACCCAAGCCGAGCGAAAGCCCTGAGTAGGGTGAGGCGAGCTGCCCGCGATTGCTGTTCCCCAGGGCCTTGTTTTTTAGCTATGCTGTCATTCAAATAAGAAATTGAGGGTTCTTCTATGCTGCTTTTGGTGGCTGGTGTATTGCTTTGGTCTGCCGCGCACTTATTTAAGCGCCTTGCCCCTGACGCGAGAGCCGCTATGGGTGGAGCCGGTCGAGGAATCATGAGTATTGCGATCCTCGCCTCCATGGTGCTCATGTATTTGGGTTACTCCCATGCTGAAAGCGATTTTTATTGGGGACGCACCCCGGGATCGGTGGGGATCAACAATTTACTGATGCTCCTAGCGATTTACTTAATGGTTGCTGCAGCAACCAAGAGTTGGATCACCGCTAGTATTCGCCACCCCCAATTAACAGCTATCAAAAGCTGGTCTTTAGGCCATCTTTTGGTCAATGGCGATAGCGCTTCACTGGTCTTGTTTGGTGGATTGCTGGCTTGGGCCATCATCAGCGTTGTTATTATCAATAAGCAAGACGGCAAACCGCCATTATCGGTTCAAACCTCTGCCGGTAGAGAGGTGATGACCGGGCTGTCAGCGGTGCTCGCGTTTGGTGGGGTCGCCTTTATCCATATCTCTATGGGTTATCCCGTATTTGGCTAACGAGCATTACCGCTGCCTCAGCGGCAAGCGAGTGAGTTGGCAAAACCCCGTGCTTTGTCTCGCATGGGCAAAATTTGTGCGCAAATCTTGTGTTTTTTCCGTCGAACTAGCGGCTCAGCCCGCTTTCGCGATATTGCTATTGGTCGTAGCAACTTTACGCGGCGACGCCTATAATTAGGCAGAGCCAAATCGACGGTTTGGCATTTTTGATCTGCTTTTATATGAACAAATAGGAGAACAACCCATGAATGAACTCCATTTCCTTGGCTACTACTTCCATGTACTGGCCGGTATTGTTTGGATTGGTATGTTGTACTACTTCAACTTTGTTCAAACCGAATACTTTAAAGAGGCAGAAGCCGGTGCCAAGGCCGATGCCATGGCGAAGTTGGCGCCCCGAGCACTTTGGTGGTTCCGATGGGGTGCGCTAATTACCTTCCTAACCGGTGCTTACTTGTTTCATAAGCTGGGCGCTTTTGGCGTGGCAATGCCCGCGATTTGGATGGGCGCACTGGCGGGCACACTGATGTTTTTGAATGTTTGGCTCATTATTTGGCCCAAGCAGCAAATTGTCCTGGGTATGAAAGAAGGTGATGGACCCGCAGCAGCCGCAAAGGCTGGCCTTGCCAGTCGAACCAATACCTTGCTCTCAGGTCCCATGTTATTGGGCATGCTGGGTTCCGGTAAGCTGGCCCTAGGCGGAACGGATACTGGGCTGTATGCCGCCATGGGGTTGATTGTGATTCTTGAGGCGAACGCTCTGTTTGGTGGGCAAGGGCCCATGAAATCAGTAATGGGTGTGATTCATTGCTCCCTCGCCCTGTCGCTGGTTATTTGGGGATTATTGAACTACGTCTAAACGTTTTTTTGTTGTGAGAAAAGCAGCCCTCTGGGCTGCTTTTTTTATGTGAGGGCTATCATGCGCACAGAGTTTATGTCTAAGGGCATTTTGGTCAGGCGTATCATCCCATTGCTAACAGTTATTATTGGTGCCTCAAGCAGGGCGGCATTGGCCAGACGCCAGCTGAATTTCTGCAGTTACCTCATGCTGCTTGTGGTGTCTGTGGCCAGTCTGTCCGCCCATTCGTCTACTTTGGTTTTGGTGTCCATCGATGGCTTCCGTCATGACTACCTCAACCAATTTCACGCGCCAGCGCTTCAGGCGATTGCCCAAGACGGTTTTCGAGTCGATCGACTCCAGCCCGTGTATCCCACCAATACGTTTCCCACGCATATTTCTATGGTGACGGGCCTAAACCCTGCAGATCATGGCATTGAGGACAACCACTTTTGCAATGCCCAGCGTCGCAGCTGTTATCACATGGGTGACGGACAACACGACGCCAGCTGGCTCAAAGGCAACCCTTTGTGGAATGCCGTGGAAGCACAGGGCGGCATTTCTGCGACTTATTTTTGGCCGGAATCCGAGGCTCGCTGGGGCGAAGACCTACCGACCTATTATTTTCCCTACAAAAAATCGACGCCTTACGCGAAACGTGTGGAACAGGTGCTCCAGTGGTTGAGGCTGCCGGAGCCTGAACGCCCTCAATTTATTACCCTATATTTTGCCGCGGTCGATATTGCCGGTCATGCCTATGGGCCCCAAAGCGCCGCTGTTAGCGAAGCGATTGCTGAAGTCGATCGCCATGTGGGGACTCTTCGAGAAGGCCTCGATAAGCTGGGACGTAATGACATTAATTTAATGGTGGTGTCGGATCATGGCATGACGACAATTCATGCGGGTCACGAAATTCTTGTCGGGCAGCTTCCAAATTCAAAGGGGTTTCAAATTATTCATGATCAGGTGCGGGTTAAATACTACGCACAGAGTTCTTCGGCAAATACTGGTGAATTGCTGGTGGGTATGAAGGCCGCCGCCGCAGGACGCTATGAGGTGTTAACCGCTAGTGAAGCGTTAAGCGCGGGTAGTCACACAGAGGCCACCGTTCCTACAATGACTTTGCAGGCTCAACCACCTTATTTTTTTGCCACCTCTGCCCTTGTCGCCAATACCGTTATGGGGGCCCATGGTTACCCAGCGGAGCATCCAGATATGGCGGCTTTCGCGATCGGCGTGGGACCGGCGTTTGTTAGCGGCCGTCTAGACACCGCACATCAACTGGATATTTACCCGGTTGCCCTTGAAATCATGGGTTATGCGGTGCCCCCAAACATGCCTAGCGACGGCGGAAATTTGAAAACTCTTCTACGTTCCCGCTGAAGCGCGGCCTTTGTCGCGATATACTCTTGTTTTATTACATAATCGAGCTCGAACATGGCCCGTGATGATTTGCCAGATTCAAAAATTCCCTCCTTCGCTGCAACTCGAGACGAGGGCGTTGCCAGTGCCCCTAGAGATGCTGTTCCAGGGCGAGGTAGCCGACCTCCAGCAGCAGCTGGAACAGGGATGGGTTTACTCGCGCGACTGGTGCTCACCGTAGCCTTGGTGGTCGCTGCTGTTGCTTGTGCTTGGGCCTGGCAGCTGCAGCAAATATTGGATCAATCCGTGGCCAATGGTGCGGTGGTATCGGGTCGAGTGGCTGACCTAGAAGCCCTGCTATCTGATACCGATGAGAGTGTTGAGAAATCCGCGGCAGCACTAGGTGCGCAATTAAATGTTGTCGATAAAGAAACCCGTCGTCTGGAGCAGCGGCGTCGGGAAATGGATAACAAGATCGTGAAGCTGGAAAAAGCGTCGGCGGCCACCCAGACCGATGTGGGTAAGCTGCAAACTTTAGTGGCCGGACAGGGTAAATTACTGACGGCTACGAATGCGGATTTGACGGCCCTCAAACGTGTGGCGGGTGACCTCGAGCGCTTGTCCAAAACTGCTATGGATGCGCAGGCGAATCTTGAGCGACTCGCGGACAACGTTAACAAAGCCAACCTCGATAGAGCCGCCATGAAGCAGCGGGTCACTTCTAACGAGGAATGGATCGAATCTATCAATGCCTTTAGGCGGCAGGTCAATGCCAGCATCAGTCGTCTTGAGGATCAAATGCGCAGCAGCCAGTCCGTGCCTTCGACGGTTAGCCCAATACCTGGCACCCCTTGAATACAAGGTTGTACTAAGTGCAGCAGCGACCCTAGATAGTCAGTCGGCAGTTGTTGAGTACATTTTGAGGAGATAAAGCAAAATGACCGTAATTCGTGAAGACGATCTAATAGACAGCGTGGCAGATGCCCTGCAGTTTATCTCCTACTACCACCCCATCGACTTTGTACAATCGGTTCATCAAGCCTATGAAATGGAGCTTAATCCTGCAGCGAAGGATGCAATGGCTCAGATCTTGATTAACTCAAGAATGTGCGCCACGGGGCACCGACCACTGTGTCAGGATACGGGCATTGTTACGGTCTTCGTAGAAGTGGGTATGAACGTTAAGTGGGACGCAAAGCTTTCGTTAGAGGACATGATTAACGAGGGGGTGCGGCGCGCTTATACGCATCCCGACAACACCTTGCGTGCCTCAATATTAGAGGATCCCGCCGGTGCCAGAAGAAACACCCGAGACAACACTCCGGCAGTCATTCATACCCGGCTGGTCCCCGGTGACACCGTAGATATTCGTGTGGCTGCAAAGGGCGGGGGGTCAGAGAACAAAGCCAAACTCGTCATGCTAAACCCTTCAGACAGTATTGTTGAGTGGGTGCTGAAAACCGTGCCGACGATGGGTGCGGGCTGGTGTCCTCCGGGAATGCTGGGAATTGGTATTGGTGGAACCGCCGAAAAAGCGGCTGTGATGGCGAAAGAATCGTTAATGGACCCCATCGATATTCAAAGTCTGCGTCAGCGCGGGCCCCAGAATCGAGCAGAGGAGCTGCGCCTTGAAATCATGGATGGTGTTAATCGCCTAGGAATTGGTGCTCAAGGTTTGGGCGGTTTAACCACGGTGCTAGACGTCAAAGTTATGGACTATCCCACCCATGCCGCGTCGTTGCCGGTTGCCATGATTCCCAACTGCGCGGCTACCCGCCATACCCACTTTACGCTCACGGGTGCAGGACCGGCTTTGCAGTCACCTCCCGATCTGGATCAGTGGCCTGAGGTGAGCTGGGAGGCGGGTGACACGGTACGTCGCGTCAATCTAGACACCGTGACTACCCAGGACACCCATAGCTGGCAGCCCGGTGAAACACTCTTGTTATCGGGCACCATGTATACGGGGCGTGACGCCGCGCACAAACGCATGACCCAAATGCTGCGCGACGGTGAGCCGCTCCCTGTGAATTTAAAGGGTAAGTTTATTTATTATGTAGGGCCTGTAGACCCAGTACGCGACGAGGTTATGGGCCCTGCAGGGCCAACAACCGCAACCCGCATGGACAAATTTACCGATGATATCTTGGCGCAAACGGGGCTTATCGGCATGATCGGTAAAGCCGAGCGTGGACCTGTAGCTATCGAAGCGATTCGTAAGCACGGGGCGGTCTATTTGATGGCGGTCGGTGGGGCCGCTTATTTGGTGTCCAAAGCGATCACTGAGGCTCGTGTTGTCGCCTTCGAAGACTTGGGTATGGAGGCTATTTATGCCTTTACCGTGCGGGATATGCCCGTGAGTGTTGCCGTAGATTCCCGCGGTGAGTCGGTGCATATTACTGGCCCAAAGGTATGGCAGCAAAGGATTGAAGAGCAGTCTCTTGAGCTCATCTGAAAGCTTTTATTGGCATGATTATGAGACTTCTGGTGCCAATGTTTTTGAAGATAGGCCACTACAGTTTGCCGGCGTTCGGACCGACAAGCACTTTAACGTCATAGGTAAGCCGCTGGTGCACTACTGCCGGCCTAGCCCGGACTGCTTGTTGCACCCAGCCGCCATTCGCGTGACCGGTATTAGCCCTTACAAAGCATTAGCTGAAGGTACCGCGGAAGGGGCTTTTATGGCCCAAATTTTAAGTGAGTTTATGGTGCCGGGAACCTGCGTGCTGGGTTACAACTCGATTCGGTTTGATGATGAAATTACGCGCTTCGCCCTCTACCGCAATTTTTTTCCGCCCTACGCCCGAGAGTTTGGTCAAAATAGGAGTCGATGGGACCTGATCGATGTCGCACGGGCTATGTACGCATTGCGCCCCGAGGGCATTGTATGGCCCATCCGGGAAGATGGGTTGCCCAGCTTCCGATTGGAAGATCTTACTGCGGCCAATGGAATAGACCATGGCAACGCCCATGATGCCCTTGCCGACGTATTGGCGACCATTGACCTCGCTCGCTTGTTGAAAGAAAAACAGCCCGCGCTGTTCGATACGCTGCATGCCCAGCGTGGTAAGCAGGCGATAGCGCCATTACTGAATACTGTTGACCCCAAGCCTGTTGTTCATGTTTCGGGGCAGTTTGGTGCCCAGCGCAGCAATTTAGCGATAGTGCTGCCGCTTGCGACACATCCCACCAACAAAAATGAGGTGATCTGCGCAGATCTTGGCGAGGAATCGGCTTTTCTCGACCAGCCCCCCGAGGACATTCGGAAACTGCTGTTTACGCCAAAGGCTGAATTTCTAGAAGGCATGCAGCGACCTCCACTGAAGACCATTAAAATAAACCGTGCCCCGGTGGTGCTGCCGACGACCTGGGTCAGTGGTGAGCCAGCAAAACGATTGGGGCTCGATGGCGAGCGTGCTAGGGCGTCGTTGGCGGCTTATCGGGGGGCGCGTCAGGCCGACCCTGGCAAATTCACCCAGTTTATCCAGCAGATCTATGCAGACCGGAATTTTGAACCCCGCACCGATCCTGATACTCAGCTTTACGCGGGCTTTTTGGGTCGACGGGATGAGGCGCTCCTCGAAACAATTCGACAAGCGACCCCTGATAGTTTGGCAAGCAATACATGGACATTTGAGGATCGAAGATTACCCGAGATGTTTTTTCGTTATCGCGCGCGTAATTTTCCGGAGACCCTCGACCCCAATGAAAAAGCGCGATGGCGTGAGCATTGCCAAGACATGCTGGCAGATAAAGCCGGCCCCAACTGGGAACACTTCAATACACAACTCAATGAGGAACGCGCTCGCGAAGGTTTGAGTGCCACCCAAACTGCAGCGCTAGATGATCTAGAGCGATATATGGGCGAACTTCGCGCCGAATTGACAGGCTGACTGGGCTAAAGCAAGCGCTTCAGGGGCAGCTGGAAAATAGCCGAGGTCTCAGCCGCAGTAGGGTGGGTCCTGCGTCTGTAATAATCCGCCCTAATTTCTCCGCTAATACGGGCTTACCATGAGTTATCATGGCGCAACCTTAGGCACAGGACTGAAGCTTTGCACTTTCCCGGTAGCCACATCCTAAGTATTCGTCAATTCGAACGCGCCGATGTCGATCAGCTCTTCGCCGTGGCGGATCGCATGCGACCCTATGCCCACCGCGAGCGCGTGACTCACGTCCTCGATGGGGCGATTTTAGGTTCCATGTTTTTTGAACCCTCCACACGCACGCGCATTAGTTTTGGCAGTGCCTTCAATCTGCTGGGGGGTGAGGTTCGAGAGACGACCGGCTTTGAAAGTACGGCAATTGCCAAGGGGGAGTCGCTTTTCGATACCGCGCGCGTACTGAGTGGCTACTCTGACGTTATTGCAATGCGCCACCCCGCCGAGGGCTCGGTAGCCGAGTTTGCCGAAGGCAGTCGTGTTCCCGTGATTAATGGCGGCGACGGTGCCAATGAACATCCTACGCAAGCACTTCTCGATCTCTACACGATTCGCAGCGAGCTTGCTGCTCGAGGGCGCAGCCTCGATACCCTGCGAGTGGCCATGGTGGGTGATTTAAAATTTGGCCGAACCGTTCACTCTTTATCGCGTTTATTGCAGTTGTTTCAGGGCGTAAAAGTGAATTTGGTTTCTCCACCCGAACTTAAGATGCCGGCAGAAATTGTCGATGAATTCCAGTCGGGTGGACACGATGTTTTGGAGACCGATAGCCTTGAATTGGGCATTGCAGACGTCGATATTGTGTATTCCACCCGCTTGCAGGAAGAGCGCTTCACAACCCGAGCAGAAGCTGATGCCTACCGTGGACGGTTTCGACTCAATCAGGGTATTTACACGGCGCATTGCGAACCCAACACGGTCATCATGCATCCCTTACCCCGAGACTCCCGGGAGGGTGCGAGAGAGCTAGACGTTGATTTAAACGACAACCCCAATCTGGCTATTTTCCGCCAGAGTGATAACGGTGTGTTGGTTCGAATGGCCTTGTTTGCGCTGATTCTCGACGTTGTTGATCGTGTTGACGATCACAGTCGGCCAGTGAGTTGGTATACGGAGCGCAGATTTTAATGCCATTCTCACCGCGGTTTTCCGCCGCAGATGCGCAGGTTCTAGAGCGTGATGCGGTCTATGAGGGCTTTTTTTCCCTCGAAAAACTGCGGTTAAAGCACCGTCTATTTGGTGGTGGTTGGAGTCAATCGTTGAGCCGCGAGATGTTCAATCGGGGTGATGCCGTGGCGGTATTGCCCTGGGACCCTATTCGCGACGAGCTTATTTTGGTTGAGCAATTCAGGCCTGGCGCCCTGCGGGAACAGGAAAGCCCGTGGATGCTTGAGCTGGTTGCGGGCATGGTGGCCGATGGTGAAACCGACAGTGATGTGGCCAAGCGTGAGGCCTTAGAAGAGGCCGGTTGTGCCCTTGATCAGTTGCAGCTCATTGCGACATTTTATCCCAGTGCAGGTGCCTGCTCCGAGCAAATTCGCGCATTTGTAGGCCGAGTTGTTTCGGCGGGTGTCGGTGAAATTCATGGCCTTGCAGACGAGCACGAGGACCTGCTGGTGCATGCTATTCCAAGAGCAGAAGCCTTCACCATGCTCGATGCTAATAAAATCAATAACGGGCATACACTCATTGCTTTGCAATGGCTAGCACGACATGGCGAGACCCTCCGCGAGCAATGGCTGAGCAACTAGACACAGATAAGCGCAATGATTTGCCGCCTGAGTCAGCCAAGGGTCTGCTTCATTCGAGCGCACTGGTGGGTGGTGCCACCCTGGTGTCTCGAGTTCTGGGGCTGGTGCGCGATGTTGTGCTGGCTAATCTTGTCGGGGCCACCAGTAACGCAGATGCATTTTTCGTTGCCTTTAAAATTCCGAATTTTTTAAGGCGACTATTCGCCGAGGGCGCTTTTGCTCAAGCCTTTATCCCTGTGCTGACAGAGACCCGAGAGCAGGGAGGGCTCGCCGCCGTCCGTGCACTGGTCGATCGTGTGACGGGCGTTCTCGGTGGGGTTCTCATACTCTTGACCACGGGGACCATATTGGCTGCCCCTCTTGTAGCCCTCGTGTTTGCGCCCGGATTTTCCAACGATCCGGGCAAGCTTAGTCTTACCGCAGACCTGATCCGAATTACCTTTCCTTATTTATTTTTAATTTCTATGACGGGGTTCGCAGGCGGTATCTTAAACGCCTATGGCCGGTTTGGTGTACCCGCATTCACGCCGGTGTTGTTAAACCTGAGCCTGATTGCCGCTGCACTTTATTTAGCACCCGTGTTGGAAGAGCCCGTCTACGCACTGGCACTGGGCGTCATGCTAGCGGGTCTGCTGCAACTGCTGTTTCAAATCCCCTCGCTGTATGGCCTTGAGCTGATACCTAGACCCCGTTGGGATACTAAACATCCCGGCGTGAAGCGAATTTTAACCTTAATGGTCCCAGCGCTATTTGGTGTCTCTGTCAGTCAAATTAACTTGCTGCTAGACACGGTATTGGCCTCGCTACTCCCGGCGGGGAGCGTATCGTGGCTCTACTACTCCGATCGATTGACTGAACTACCCTTAGGTATATTTGCCATCGCAGTAGCCACGGTGATTTTACCAAATCTGTCTTCTCAGCAGGCCAGAGCAACGGCGGCGGATAAATCCCCTGCATTTGTGGCGACACTGCATTGGGCGCTGGGGCTCATCGTCTTAGTCGCACTGCCCGCCACTGCGGCACTGGTTCTGCTGGCAAAGCCCATTTTGACAACGCTCTTTCAATACGGGGCGTTCAGTCCCGGAGATGTTGAAAAAGCCGCCTGGTCGCTTCGAGCTTATGCTTTGGGCTTAACCGCTTTTATGCTTATCAAGGTGCTGGCACCGGGTTATTACGCCCGCCAGGATATGAAAACCCCGGTCCGCATAGGCGTTATTGCTATGGTGGCCAATATGGTCATGAATCCAATATTTATTTTTCCGCTCATGTGGTTGTTTGACCTAGGTCATGTCGGCTTGGCATTGGCCACGAGTCTGGCCGCCTGGCTGAACGCAGGGCTTCTTTATCGCGGTCTAAGACGCAAAGGTTTGTTATTGGGTGTCACAAGATTCAGGCTTGCCCGTGCTGCTCATATCTTCATCGCAATAATGGTCATGCTGGGAGTGCTATGGCTATGCTTGCCCGGGGCAGGTTGGTGGCAGGGTGCTGTTGCACTTCACCGAGGCTTAGTGATGGCGGTTCTGGTGATGCTGGGTGGCTTAGCTTATGGGGTAACCCTCTGGTGCCTAGGGCTGCGCCTTCGAGATCTTAAAAGCCCTACCGTCTCTTTGTGAGTCAAACTGACGGGCCTGCTAGGCGCACCCGTGCACTGTTTTCTATATACTCAGCCTCTTATTCATCGACCTGACGTTAAACCATGGATTTAATCCGGGGCCTGCACAATCTTCGACCGGAGCACCGCGGATGCGCTGTAACCGTGGGGGCGTTTGATGGCATTCATCTTGGCC
>OJDG01000149.1_pt1 | contig 17227 bp, 24 predicted proteins | sample 1592411 | NCBI WGS metagenome assembly OJDG01 (sample SAMN05416759, study PRJEB24817) | seawater metagenome | isolation source: Sea water | place: Canada:Atlantic | collected 2013-07 | reverse complement strand
TTATATGTCTCTTTTAGTCGGATATAGTGCCTTTGCGATTGGAAACCGAGGGACACCATCGGGAGTGCGGGTGAAGTACTGGACAGTCACCTGCCCACCGACATAGTCCTCACGGTTGGCAAGGAGGTCACGAGCGAACTCACGGTTGCCTGCCAGACCAGAACCACACTCTCGTCCATCTTCGAGTTTGAACACGACACGCTTGGCATAACCTGCCCAGTTGCCTTGCCCTTCCTCGATACTGATGATTTCGAACTCCATATCTTCGAAATCCTTGCGCTTCATCAGTGTCTTGCTGCGCTTTTGCTCATAGGGAGCGGATACACGGATCATGCCACCCTCGTAACCTTGCTCGACAAACTCACCAAACTGTTCGTCTACATCACCCTCGCTGTGTGCTTCCATAGTGAAGACACTCTTGACCGACTTACCACCGAGTGTGCTGATCAGCAAGTATCGTTCCAAGTATGTGTCACCAGCAGTGGGTGCATCATAGAGGTGATACTGTACAGTCTCTGCTGCCTCAGCAGTGTCTGCTTCCGTGGGTTTGGTCTTCCGTACCAGACTGATGATCTTGTTGAAGTCATCACGCAGGTCGTGGTTGTACAACTCACCGTCCAGCACTGTGTCGGGATAGGCAGCAAACAAACGCGCCAGTTCCTCAATGATGTGCGGGCAGGAGGTGATTGCCTTACCTGTGCGACTCCACATACCGTCTGCATTCATAACACAACGGACACCGTCGAGTTTAGGTTGGGTGAAGACTGGATATGAGATATCGTCCTTCAGGTCTTCCCACTTAGTAGCAAGCATGGGTTTGAAGAACTTCGCCTTTGCTGTTGTCTCGAGAGTCTCGTGGTATTCACCGTCGAGTTTCTTGGTGTACTTGGCATCAACCTCAGCAACCGCCTGCTCTTCAGCAGTGGTAGCATTCGAACGTCCAACGTTCTTGGGGAATGCTTCTTTCCAACCAGAGATAACCTGCTGTCCACCTTGGACACCAGCAACAGTGCGGTAGTTGGCACCGTCGATCTCCATACGCCACTCGCGAGTCTTGCCCTTCGAGTCGACCTTGTAAATTGTTTCACGTGTAATCATATATTCTCCTCAATTCAGAAGATATTATCCTATAATCGAGGAGCAAAGGCAAATGTGTAAAACTTGAAGCAAATCAACAACTTACAGTAGGCAGAACACGATGAACCAAGGGAAAATGTGGAACAACGCAACGCTCACTAATACTGCCGCAAAGAACTTCCAGGTGGTCATACGTTGAACCCTTCAGAACTAATCTTCTTGCCGGATGAGGTCAGGTCAAAGATGGGTATATCCTGATCAGGAACCTTCTTACCCGCAGTCACGTCGTTTATGAGATCGTGCTCTGCATCCTCTACATCATAGAGTTTCATCTTACTGCGGTTCACGCCGATGACGAAACGCTTGTGCTGGTTGGGATCACTATAACGGTTCTTCAGTTGCTTCACGAGGATCTGGTTGAGTGCCTGTAACTCATCGTTGCTCACCAGTGCGAGCATGAGATCTGCCGTTGCCGGCAATCCGAACGACTCACTCGTATCCTCGAGTCCAGGATCGGAAGACCCATACCCGCTTCTCGTTGTTTGAGTTGCAGACATGATAGGCAGGTTAAACTCGACTGCGAGACCACGGAGTTCCTCTGCGATCGACTTAATGAAGGTATAGGAATTAACACTTCCTCCCACAGTCTTGATTCGAGAACTGCCGCAGATATTGAGGTAGTCGATGAACACGAGATCGGGGGTGAATTTCTTCTTCAGTTTAAGTTCGTTCATCAGTGCTCGGAAGTGACCTGCGTGTGCCTGCGAGGTGGGATACTCCTTGATGACGAGTTTCCCCTGAGTCTTCTGCGCAATCTTATCAACCTTAGACATGAACATGTCCTTCGAGAGGGATCCGATCTGGTCCAACGATGTGTCCAACAGGTTCGCATCAATCCTCTCTGCGATTCGCTCCTCTGCCATCTCCATAGTGATGTACAGGACGTTTTTACCCTGCGAGAGAGCGGCGGCAGCACAATGGCACATGAACAGTGACTTACCAACACCAGTACCGGCGAGGATGATGTTCAGTGACTTATTAGGAAGACCACCCTTCGTTATCTTATTAAGATAATCAAGGTCAAAGGGGATACGCTCTTCTACTCTGTGGTAGAACTCATATCGTTCTTCGACGTTCTCGAGGTAATCGTGACCGACGTTAGTATCGAACGACACACCGAGTGCTTTCGTTAGAATGTCAGGGAGTGCGTTCTTACTGAGGGATTCGTGCTTACCGTCAATGATAGAGATGGACTCCATCACCGCGTTATACAATGCCTTATCTTGACACCACTTCTCTGTTTGGTTTAGCAACCAGTCAATATCAGTGGCGGTATCTGGTTTGAACAGATCAGGCAGGATATCCATTGCGTGGCGGAACGACTCTTCAGAGAAGTTCTGGTCGGACTCTTGGAGGGAGATACGGAATGACTCTTGTGATGGCACACCATTATAACGGGCAACATAGACAGCAAACTCTTTGAACAGTTGCTTGCCTACACCATCGAAATATGCTGGATCCATGAACGGTACAACTCGTCGCATGTATTCTTCGTTAGTGAAGAATGACCGCAGGATCATATTTTGCATATCAGAGTTCAACTTCGTTTCCTTCTTCGTCTGTGTATATGGTAGCACCCTCGGCGTGCAGGACTTTAATGACACCGAGGAGAACGTTGGTGAGTCTGTTAGTCAACTCAACCTCATCAAACTCTATTCTATCCGCATCTGTCCCAAAAGACAACACCTTATAGTCAAATATAATCTCACCGCCTCGTTGCTCCATATTCGAGAACTTGACCAACCAGTTGTAGAACGGATCCTTCAGGACAATAACTGCCCAGTCATCACCGTGCTCGACATCCTCTTGTGATGGATCGAGCACGATAAGAAAGTCTTCGTGCTCAACCATTTCCTCGATAACGATGTCGTCTGTGCCCATTTCAATTGCGCAGTCCAGACTATCATCGTCCTCATATCGGAAGTCTAACTTCTCACTCATTGTCGAGGTCCAAGTCCAACTCAGCAATATCACCACCGATCTGATATGATCGTCGGATGAAGTCTTTGAAGTCTGTCTCTTCGAAGATTGGATCCCAGAACTCTGCTGTCAACGTATCCTTCTCACGGAGTTTACCGCCAAGCATTTCTCCAGTCTTCTTATCAACACGTTGATACCAACCGTTGTTTGGTTTAATAGCATAACCACCAGCGAGAGCAAGATCAAGCAGACCGGAATACTTCTCAACACCGCCATCCCAAGATACCGATACAGGGATCTTAGACTTCTCACGAACGTATCTCGACTTCTCAACATTGACGATGAAATCATAACCAGTAACCTCGGTGCCTGTCTTGTTCTGACGTCGACCAATGATCCAGACGTTGTCAGCAGAGTACATGATGCCAGTACCACCAGAGACGATGTCCTTCGGGAACAGACCGATCTCTTTGTAAGTGTGGTTGATTGCAAGCATCGGGATGTTCTTCATTGTCAGGTATGGTGTGACCATGCGGAACAGACCCTTCAGTGCCTTGGCACGAGACATGTCAGCGACTGACTTCTCGTTCATTGCGTCTTCAAGTTCTTTCTTGGAAGCAAGGTTACCAATAGAGTCGATCACGATGATGACGTCGTCTTTGGCATCAAGGTTCTCAAGTTGACCAATGATGTCAAACTTCAACTCTTCAACGTTAGCGATCGGAGTGTGCAGCACTCGAGTCACGTCGATACCGAATGTCTCGAAGTATGACTGCGGTGAACCAAACTCTGAATCATAGAACAGCACGACTGAATCAGGTTTTGCTTTCTGATAGGCAGCTGCCATCAACAGGGCGAACGAGGTCTTGAAGTGCTTGGATGGACCAGCAAGGACAGTCAGACCTGATACCAGACCACCGTCGATGTCACCACTCAATGCAACGTTCACCATAGGTACTGGTGTGGTTGTTTGATCTTTCTCACCAAAGAACTTAGAGTCAGCAAGCACTTCACTTGCTTTGATCTTACTGTTCTTCTTCAACTTATCCATAATGCTCATTCGTTGTCTCCTTCAGTCAAGAATGTAATGTTTTGTTCTTTCTCACGATCATCGAGATCATACTCTGCGCGATACTCGTTGTTTATGTCCATGACACTTTCTAATAATGAGAACTTGTCGCTGAACTTAATGAAGGCAGAAACGTCCTTCGGGAAACAAGCACCACCAAAACCTTTCTTACCATCTGGTCCAGGTGCCTGCCAATGTGTCCTGCCAATTCTTGGTTCTGATGAGATTATCTTCAGCACTCGATTGGACAAGCAGTTAGTATCCTCTTCCAACGCATCATTGAGTTGGTTGAAGAAAGTCACCTTCATAGCAAGGTAACTGTTGATTGCATATTTGATGTATGATGCTTCGACTGGGTGGACACAGAAAGTTCGGTCAACCTCAGTGGGCATCCGTACAACCGTGCTGAACTCAAAGAAGTCTGCCAACTCTGCGATAGATTCCTGCGAACCACCCATGATAACATACTCGGGATTGGCAAACTCGTATGCTGCATTCTTCTCAGTCAAGAACTCAGGAGAATAGATGAACCTATGCGCCTGTTGTGCATCACAGACTGTGTTACAGATGTTGGTAATAACGTCTGGAGTCACAGTAGACTTCAACACTACACCTGCTTGGGTGGTGTTGAGAATTTTGAGGATTGCATCACAGGTGATAGCAGCGTCGACTTCACCGTTGTCACCAACAGGAGTGGGTGTACAGACGAAAACGAGTGCTGGTTGTCTCTCAATCAATTGGTCAATCGTTGTACCGTAGTTGGGGTCAACTAAGAATCGGTCAACCTCGGCAATGAACGAACGTTCTACTGCCTTGCCAACGAAACCGTGACCGACTACACCAACGAGTGGTTTATCACCAACCCCGTACTGGGGGTCGCGTGGAAGAAAAGACCTTGGGGTCTCAGTTTGGTAATTCATATTAATATCCATAGACATCTATTCTACACAAATGGGGTGATTAGTCAACAGGCGAGATCATCTCGACGGGGATCCCCGAATCTTCGAGGAACTTCTCTCCGCATCCCTTCGCCGCGTCATACTCAAATCGAGTATAGACGTGGGTGATGCCGGATTGATAGATTAGTTTTGCACACTCGATACACGGAGTATGCGAGCAGAAGATTGACGCACCGACTGTGGAGTCGGTAGAGCGTGCAACCTTGAGGATGGCATTTGCTTCGGAGTGGAGCACTTCGGGTTTAGTCTTCCCGTCATGTTCACACTCGTTGTCCCAACCAGTGGGCATACCATTGTAACCGATGGATATGATTCTCTCATCCTTAACGATGACCGAACCAACTTTAAGACGAGTTGCGTGAGACAAATCACCGAACCTACAAGCGACGTCCATGAACGCCAACTTCATTTTATACTTCATCGTCACCCAGTATTGATTCAACACCTTCGACCATCTCAAGTGCGTGAACATACTTAGCCACCTGCGCCTCGACTGCCTCGACAATGTCTGGGTGCTCTCCGATACCAACAGAGTTCTCATACACCTCAATGTTAATCAGTGCTTCTTCCATCGCAGCAAGGTGCTTAGACTTAACTGCTCTCAATAATCTTTCTTTCATCATAACTCCTCAGTTTTAACCTTTCGTGCTTTGTCGCAGAGATAGAAGCATACGCAACCACCACCGAACGAGAACGTTCCAAGAAACAGCATTAATGCTGTGAACGATAATAGATCTCCAATCACTGGAAGTCTCCTTTGTATGCGTTAGCGTATGCCCATGAGAGAGCACCACCTGCTTCACGGTCAAGGGGTCGGTTCTCATACCAGTTACCAGTCTCTGCGTCGAGTTCTCGACACATGGAACCAATTTGAGAAGCAGTTATGGGATACCCTTCCTTGACTGCGTTACAGGCGGTGGCAACCATGATGCGGTACATGCCAGAATACCATCCAGTCTCGTTGACTGTTCGGTACTCGTCTGCCATCTTGTTTGGAAAGAATGGACAGTTACGATAACCTGACCATGTTACATTGGTGTTGGTCAAAGAACTCTTGCGATGTTCAAGGACAGATTCCCGTACACCATCGGGAAGAGCGTCAAGGAAGGAGTTTCCTGTCTTCTCTTGATACGGGTGTTCCCGTATTAGTGCATCCACATATAGAGGTTCGTCACCGTCGATAACGTGGATAAAATTAAAAGCACCACCATACGTTGCTGGAACGTAATACATTCTTGAAGAATCTTTTGTCTGCGCGTCTCCAAGATCACCGATGGATTTATTAAGAGCATACCAGAAGTGTTTAATCTCGGCGACTTGCACCCTTCGATCCAAATCGAATACAACTCTAAGTTTAATTTTCTCTGGCGTACAAGAAGCAGTGCTGTAGACAACACAACGAGTATGTTTAAAACGATCAAGAATTTCATCGACACTTCCTATGCCTTCGTCAATATCGACACATGCCCAGTGACCCCACTCGGTTACGTTCCTGTTGGATCGTGTTGTGCCTTCTGTGTATAGTGCTGGACTGATCAGAGGAGCAAACTTCTTAGACTCGATAGGATTAGTCGATAGGTCATTAAGCAGGTGAACGAAATCACCCCATGAATCAAAGTCCATGCGGCGATGCGTCTTGTTGTCAAATGCTGACTTAAATATTGTTAGAGAATACAACTTCTTCATTACTCACGATAGTATCACGTATTATGTCTTCGAACTTACCTTCTGTGATATTCCAAACTACAATGCGGTCGCTCGAGTCATTTATTGTGACACCTTCAATCTCTCTGGCATCAATGGTCTTTACCTCTCCAGTCTTCCAGTGCTTGAAGGAGATACGATAGTGCTTTATGTTACGAAGTGATGTCATCCAAAGAAGTCCTCAAGTGATACAGTTTCTTCTGCCTTCCAACCAATTGCTTCCAGCACAGGAAGAACAACAGCAAGGAACGCTTTCTCAAACTGTAGGTCATAGTCAACGTATTTGTGCAGACCAATCTCCTCTGGCAGGAAGTCATAGAACGCAACCACGTTTTGCTTGATTGGGTTCTTTGGGTCCAGATAAAGGAACTTGATCTTTTCTCCATTCTTGATAACATTATATCTTTTTTCTAGGTTATTGTCAAGAATTAATTTGTTGTACAGCAAAGAACCTCTAACGTGGATGGGGCAACCTTTCTTAAAGGTAGTCGCAGCATCACGCCACTTGCCAATATCGGAAACACCTCTTGGGAATGCGATCTCGTGCGGTTGCAGACTATTGAAGTGACCACGGAACAACTGGATTGCTTCCTGTGTCTGCTTCTCTGTACCAGAGATCATGACCTTGAACAAACCCTTCAACGCATCACGACAGGAGGCAGGAGTCGAGGACTTCACTGCTTCGATGCCCATGATCTTCAACTTTGGTTGGGCATACTGGACACCCTCGTTGTTGTGCACGTTGAGGATGTATCGTTTCTTAGCAGTCCAGATACCGTTGTCGGCAATTGCCTCTCGACCCATGACCATCTTGTTCTTGTGTGCGTTCATGTAGGTGGAGAGTTTCTCGTATGACTTCTCGAACAGTGGTTCGAACTTCTCCTGCCCGATCTGGTCAATGACCTTCACGATCTGGTCGGTGTCGGTCAGTCCCATCTTCTCAACGAGTGGACCGAAGTTGACATACACCGAGTCAGTGTCAATCGCAATTACATAGTCAAAGTTCTCGGTGCCGACCACCTTGTTCATGTAGTCGTTTACTGTCTGCTCTGCCCAACGAATGGACAACTGACCAGACATGGTGATTGCCTCTGCCATACGGATGTCATAGTAACGGAACCACCTGTTGCCGAGTGCACCATAGAGTGAGTTCATCATAATCTTAATCGCCATTTGCTGGTTATCAAGACGGTTGATTTCCCTGCCTGCCTCTTTGTCTCCTGCTTCAACCTTGCTCTGGTTGGCGAGCATGTTCTGCTTGATCTGTTTACGTTCAGCATACAGACCATCAATGATTGAGGGCAGTACACCGACCTCGTCTTTACTGAAGTGTACACCGTTGGCGGCGAGGCAGTCATGCGGAGACTTGGAGTCAGGTCGAGTCATGTCAAGGCAGTTATCAACAGTGACACCACTAGTGCGAGTCGACACGATAGTCTCCGGAGACATGTTGTACTGCATGATCAGGTGAGGGTACAGGGAGTTCAAGTCAAACGAGACAACCCATGAGTGTCTCCCGATCTGTGGAGACTTAACATAACCACCACCGAACTCAACCTTACCGTGATCCTGCTTTGGAGGGACGACGATCTTTCTCTTACAGAGAGAACGGTAGACATAGGTGTCCCACAACTGTGTGGTTCCGAACGACTCTTGATAGTTACAACCTCCCTTGTATGCGATGGTCATAGCAAGGTCAATCAGTCCCATCTTCTCGTCAATCTTCTCGACCAACTGGACGTCTTTGATGTTGTAGTCGATAAACTTCTGGTAATCTTCCTTATACAGTGTGTACAGGTTACCATGCTCCTCGTATGAGAGTTTTGCCTCCCCGAGGACAACGTTGGCGATGTGGTCGAGTTTGTATGACTCCTGTACTCCATACGTCAGGATGCCGAATTTCTGGAACAGATCCCAGTAGTCCAACTGCTCAATACCAACGATGTCGTAGACCTGTTGCGTCCGACCCTGTCTACTGACTTGCTTCTCACGGACAACGTTCCAAGGGGAGAACTTCTTATAGGAGTCGCCACCGAGCATACGTTGCATACGGTTGACCAGATACGGGATGTCGAACATACGAACGTTCCAACCAGTGACAACGTCAGGGCAGGTGTCCTTGGCATTCCAGAAGGTCACGAACTTCAACAGCAGGTCCAGCTCGCCGTCACACTTGATGAACTTAATGTTTTCTGCTGGGACATCGATGTGCTTGTGTGCAAGGTCTGCGTCATACTCGTCCAGCAATGCCCAGATAAAGTAATCAGGTCGACCGTGATACTTCAGACAGATGGACTGGACTTCACGTGCTGCCTCGGCAGGTTCAGGGAACCCGTCATCAGAGGCAACCTCAATGTCAATGTTTGCAACGAGTATCTGGGACGCGTCGTATTCGATGTCGTTGGGGAAGTGATGCTGAATGTATTGTGCGGCAAAGTTGTTGTTACCGTGTACTTCAATGGATGCAACACCTTGGTACTTCTTAGAGAAGTCAGTTGCCTCAGAGAGAGAATCAAACTCGATCTCCTCAGTACAACGACCGTCGAGGGTACGCCATTCGCATTCTTCTTTGCGGGCGACCATATACATCTTTGGTTTAAAGGTGTCGCGGTACATCTTGCGCTCACCGTTCTCATATCCACGGTAGCAGATGCGCTCACCGATACGAGAGATATTCGTGTAAAACTTCATTCACAACTCCATAGCAGAGTATCTATTCTATAACAAAGGGATTGAAAAGACAAGGGGGAGGGGGTAAAGAAGCGGAGGTTTTTATACAGGATCTCCGCGCACCTGTTACCGATTATGCTACCAGTGCAGAAACCGATGACCACATTACCGAAGTTGCCATTACGACAACGAAGATAAGTTGCATCGTCTGCGCAGGTCTAAAGACCTTACGCGATTTCATACGTTTTTGCTCCTATGAGGAAGGTTAGTGTTTGACCCCTATGTTGTATTTTTGACAAAGTTCCCATTCACTCTTCTCTCGGAAAGATACTACCTTGATCTGCCTGAGTGGTGCTTTGTCTTTTGCCTGTGTCGCGTCAATGATATTGACGAGACCCCAATCGCTCAACAACGTTGCGATTGTATTGCGTCGTGCCAAGTCCGACTCTTCAAGAGTTGCCTTCTTGCCGTCAAGCAGGAAGAGTTCTTTAAAGTGAACAATGAAGTATCGACCCTGCTTATGCAGGATGTGACACGACTGAAATAGTTTCTTCTCTTTGCGACTCGCGATTCCGATGCGGGTCAAAGTCTCTCGGACTTTCAAGAAATCGTCTGGTTCGTTTAGGGTAATCTCCAGCATATCCGCTGGCACCCAAGGTGCTACATTTTCCATGGCGCAAATCCCATTATCGAAGTTTATTATTTTACTCATTGGCACTTCCTGTGCCCATCTATTTAGCGTTTGCCACCTTTTGACATTTTCGCTTTCATCTGAGTTATTTCTTCGGAGGAAATAAGATCTACCACAGATTCTGCTTTCGCATCACTGTAGTTATAATACTCCTTAATGACGTCTACGTTGGCAACCTGATCTTTCTTTGCCCACTTACTAAACCTCTTGCGCTTGCGGATGGTGCCCTTGAGGAAGTCATACTGCATGACACCGTCGATCTGGTGATTGATGTTCATCTCGTTGGCAAGTAGAACTGTGTCCTGAAAGTAGGATAGTCCACGGTTGACCATGAACGCCGGATACTTGGACTCGTTCTCTGGAGTGAGAACATTCTTCTTGGTGAAGTTGATGCTGTTAAGTACGTCAAAAGGATTCATAATATATATTCTCGCTCAATTGTTACTAAAAGTCAATCAAAATAAACATATTGGGTCGTATGGGACCAAGTCAAACTGAAAGTCGTTACCATATATGCTTCCATTTATGTCGTGGTCTAGTTCGTGCAAATGACTCATAAGGTATCGAGTTCTTGCGATACTCTCAGAGTTGTTTGTGGGTTCACCATCTTGTGTGCCTTCATTAACTGACTGCCCGTTGTACAACTCACGGTGTCGGCGGTAATCAGAGAAACGACCAATCGGCAAGTCAGCATAAGACATGATTGTACCGTACCCACCCCAAGAACCAACATAGTCAGGGTTGTCTTCCTGTGCATCGTATCCAGGAATGTTGTAACCATACGAGTACTCGAACATCCCAGGTCGGGTAGTGTTAACTGCATCGTGGGCAGCACCCAGCAGGTGTCCTATCTCGTGAGCGAACGTTTCGTGTGCTCGCTCATAGTATCGGGTCGTCTCGTTTTCTTGGAACACGCTATTGTGGAAACACTGGAGGATGCCCCGAGTCTTGTCGATACCTTCTGTTGCGTTAAGGGAAGCAACACCGCAAGCAATTGGGTCAGCGGGTATCTTCTTGAATAGGAAGGCAAGGTCAGCACCCGCTTCTCGTTGCCATTCGTCCAACCCAGCAAACTCCTGTCGAGCATAGAAGAAGTTGGGGTATTGTTTGTACAGGTCACCTGCTCTGACATCTACCATCTTGATACCAGCAACCCGAACCAGAGTCTTGGTACCAGACTCAATGTACATCTTGTTCGACTCGTATACCTGCTTGTCAACAAACTCTTCGACAGTCATACCATCACGGTCTTCTTCGGTGAGGTTTGTGTCGACAACGATCAACATATCAATGACGGCGGTTTCTTCCTGCTGTGGGTCGAACGGGAAACTAACAGAGTTTGTCTGCTTCACTCCGTCACATGTCAGGTAGTTGTACAGTGGGTCACCTGTAGCAGTGGGTGTGGTAGGACATCCTTGAGGTTCAGTCATCTGAACAAAGCAACTTTGGTCAAGGTGGACCAGTCTCTCAGTGTACTCACCACCAACACCATCGGCGTATGTCTGCATTCTATCATTTGTTTCACAGAACGATTCGCCGACCAGTGTGCCGGCAGGAATCACGGGGGTTGCCCCACCACTGAGAATCACCTGTAGAAGTAAGAGAAAATGTGTCAGCATTTAATGCACCGTGCTTCCGTCATAAGGTTCTTCAAGGATGTCAAGAACATCAGGGAGCATGCGGTAGACAAACCCAGCACCATACACTGTCTCGACCATCTGTAACTCTTCGGATGTAAAGTTTCTAGCGAGGTGGTTGAAGACAGTATCCTGCACTTCCGTCACCAGTCCGTCAACTTTGTCCTTCAGAGAATTGATTGTATCCGAATCTGCTGTTAAGTCGATCATTGGTCGTCGTCCAATATGTGGTGCTTAGGCACCCAACCCAGTCGTGTAAGTATCGCAGGGTGGGCAAGAGTATGCTCACGTTCACCCGAAACTTCACGGATAGGTAGGTCGTTTCCTGGCCATACTTTATCTGCCATACCCACAACAGAGACAGGCAGACCACAACCCACATCAATTGCAGGTTCATCTATCTGGTCAAACTTATCTATACACAGAGCAATTGCAGAGCACACGTCGTCCACGTGCGTCCAGTCACGGTAGTGGTTGGTGAGGTACTTGACGGCACGTTGCTGGAGCATGTCATAGAGCATGTCCTCGCGGGAGTTTGGTCCATACACCGTATGAAACCGGAGACCGAGAGCATTGTCCGGTGCGATGCACTCCATGAACCATTTGGTGCTGGCATACGGTGACAACCACCACTCATAGATTGAAGAGGAAGAGGCATAGATCACGGGCACGTGCGAGTAGAACTTGAACAGTCTCTGCGATGCCTTTACATTGACGTCCCAGTATAACTCAGGTTCTTCGTGAGACCGACGGACACCTGCCATAGCAGCAAGGTGGATGACCATGTCATACTCGTCGACAAACTCACCGTCACGGATGTCGTGCTCATACTTGTGGATGTCATAGACGTCCTTGTATAAGTCGAAGAATCTATTGGCAATGAATCCCTTCCTATATCCACTGCAACCTGTTAGTAAAATCTTCATACGAACTCAACGTTTGCCATGATCTCTGTAAGACAGGCGACCATGTTAAGTTCTGCGTCGGCAACGAATGCTGCCTTGTATTGGTAATCTGCAAGTACAAGAATTAATTGGGGCACAGCGTTGGGTGAGACGACTCCGTCCATGGAGTCATAGATACCACGAAATATCGCAGCACTATCAACATCCATATTGTTAGCGACCCACTTGCGCATAGACTTAAAGTCTTTCGCCTTGAGGAAACCGAACAGGTCGGCAATGTTACTGGAGGTGGACTTGCTGAGCACATCCAGTTGTAGTTCTCCACCACGAGAGTGACGTTGTAATTCGTTGAGGACTCGACGCCAGTCTGGTGCGTGACGCATGATCAACTCGGCAACGAGGTTGGGGTTAGAAACGGACACACCCTCGGTCTCGAGGATAGTCATGGCACGTTTCATGAACTGACCGCATAACTCTGCCATGTCCTTCTTGCTGGTGTTGAATTCAATCACACCGCAACGAGAGTGGAGAGGTTCAATGATCTTGTTCTTGAAGTTACAAGTCAGGATGAATCGACAGTTGGCACTAAACTCTTCGATGAACCCGCGTAGTGCTGGTTGAGTAGACTGGGCATTCAGGTAGTCTGCCTCATCGAGGATGACAACCTTGTATCCACCTTGAAGAGAGATACTGGAAGCGAACTGCTTGATCTTGCCACGCAGGGTGTCGATGTTACCAGACTCCGATGCGTTGATCAGGATGTAGTCAAGGTCAAGTTCGTTACAGATGGCACGAGCGACAGTCGTCTTGCCCAGACCAGCGGTGCCGGACAAAAGCATGTTCGGGATCTCGCCAGTGGCAACAATCTCTTGGAACTGAGACTTGAGGTGAGAAGGCAGAATGCATTCTTCGATAGTGGCAGGACGGTACTTCTCGACCCAGAGGGCATCAATCATAATATAAACTCCAATTCAATGTTAATATTCTACTACAGTATTCGGTGCCAGTCAAAGCATATTTTTGGTATCTGTCTCCATACTTCGGGGCATTTATTTCGTGCGTTAATAAAGTCCAACACAGAACGTATGTGCTTCTGATCTCTTTGGATAACAGTGGAAGCGTCTGGATACACTGTATGCGATACTTCGTCATCCACAATGATCGTCCTGCCCATACGGTTCGATGGTAGGATGGTCTGCATCAGTTTGGGTTGCGCGATCGTCTCAAGACGGTCACGGAAGATCTTGTCTCCCATATGATAACCACGCAACTCCTCGTCATACCCACCTGCTTCCCAGAAGTGGGACTGCCTTACAGCAAAGATGTTTCCTGGATCACCACCAAAGAGGTTGCACAGGACAAACTCTTTCTTGGGGCAGTTGGTTATTTCTTCGTCCAACGCGGCGCAGAACTCAGAAGTCAACTCTTGGTCAACGTCCATGAAGAACATCCATTCGTTGGATGCTTCCTGTGCACCGAGGTTACGGGCACCGTGTGCGTTGAACCCAAAGTCCACCTCAATACGCAGGAGAGAGACGAGAACACCGCTCTCCTTAACGATAGGTGCAGCGGGGTAGGTTGGGGAGGCATCGTCAATTACGATCACCTCGTCGAACAACTCGAGACACTCGTTCTCAAGTATGCCATAAAGTCGATGGGGGTCATCGTAATATGGGATAATAAGAGTAACAGGGGTCATTGAAACAACGAGACGATGTCTGGTCCGAACATGGCGGTGGCACCTGCCATAGCAGTGACAACCATAGTCCCGATGATAACCCACTTAGTGGAGAAGGAGTCAGCGGCAACACTGAATCCGATTAACTCGTTTCCAAGTACGCGGAGAGATACATTGAATGTACCAGTTTCTTCAGATGACATACCGTTGACTCCTCTTGGATTACTTCGCGTTAGAAACGAAGTCGTTGATGCGTGAAGCGTATTCTGAGATCTCAGCAAACGTTGGATACTCAGGCATGGTAGGCACTTCTGGGTTTTTACCAGCGGTGGTCTCCCAGTCGTACTTCATCATGAGTTCATCGCGGACCATGTTGTATTTAAACTCGAGGGTCTCGGACGCTTTTTGGAAAATTTCGAAACGGAGTTCGAAAGGTGTTTTGTTAGACATGATTGTCTCCTTGTTGTGTAGTGTGTGTTTGACCATGTTATAGTCTCGGTCGTGACTTCGGAATATTTGAGCAGTTTCCCTCATGCTCAGGAGGCGGGACGCGTGGTTTAACCCACACGGTCACACCGACCAGGTCGATTTTATAGTCTTCCCGAGACTCCACCCTGCTCTTGCAAGAGCAGACGGACCAGAGTGAGTTTAAAGACCTCTCAGGTCTTGCGCTTCCCAAGCATTAGACTTGGACTCCGGCACCAGAGTGAGTTTATAGTCATCTCAAGACTTTGGGCAGACAACACTAGCAGTGTTTTTGGCTGGCAAGGCAGGGTTCGAACCTGCGACCGGATGATTAACAGTCATCTGCTCTACCAACTGAGCTACTTGCCAAAAGTGGTGGAGCAGGAGGGGGTCGAACCCACGACCTCATCCGTGCAAGGGATGCGCTCTCCCAACTGAGCTACTGCCCCACTTGGTGCCGTCAGTAAGACTCGAACTTACGACCTCATCATTACTAGTGACGTGCTCTTCCAACTGAGCTATGACGGCGGTACAGTTATTATGTAGTCAACTGCAAAACTATTGGTCGGAGATATAGGATTCGAACCTATGACCCTTCGCTCCCAAAGCGAATGCGCTACCAGACTGCGCCAATCTCCGAAGGTTGTTCTGTTATGCCTTTGCAGGCAGAACAGTGGTTACGTCATCGGCGTTAGAAATCCTAACAAGGTCAACCAACGTCCAAACAAGCGTGACCAGAAGGGGAACCCCAAGAACCAGTCCACTCAACCCAAGGATGCACATGACCACTGCATAGTCTGCTTTGAGGTATAGACGGTGAAGACCGAACCATCCCCCAAGGCAAACCAACGCAATTGTCAGGAACTTTACTGTTCTTGCATCAGTCATTAGTCGTTCTCACTATGAAAGGTCTCGCACAGTTGCGCGATCTGCACACACTGGTCACGAAGTTGACCAATCGCAGTCATCTCTTCACCCTTTACTGCGCCACGTTGGCACATTGCGTCAAGGACAGAGATAGTGGTGCGCGATGCGCGGAAGGACGTGTCGTAGATTGGACGAACGTCGTCAACAGTCAAAGTTTTCTTAGAGTCAGTCATCTTATGCTCCGTATGTAGATGATTTTTCAAGGGCGATATAGTAAGTAACGTCAGCACCAGTGTTCTTGAACTGAGAGATCAGTCGCGAGGACACAGACACTTCGTAGTCACCGTCGATCAACTTCAGGTTAGCGATGTTCATCACGAACTGGAAGTCTTCAGAGGCGACACTGCCTGGGACTACAATGTCAAAGGCATTGGAGGTTGAGTCAGTATTGTCAACAACAGACAATCGGATGCCGCCATCAGCAGCAGTGATAGACATCTTCTCGTGACCCAACGCAGCAGCAGCACGACGAACACGGTTCAATGTACCAGAGTCCAGAGTGAAGGTTACTTCTGCTTCAGGCATCGGGATGTCCTTAGCAGGTGAGGTCAGGATAGAAGGGTCAGAGTAGAAATACTTGACGCTTGAACGACCAGAAGTGTCAGAGACAGTTACAAACTCGTCACCGAACGCCAACTCAGCAGTGTCAACCAGACCGAGGACAGCAAGGAACTCGTCAAGGTTGTAGATGCCGACAGACTTCGCAAAGTCTTGGTCAAGGGTAGCAACCGCCATAACGTTCTTGGCATCAGCAATAGTCTTGACGACGTTGCCTTCTGCAAGGACGATGTTAGGTTGAATGGAGGCAAAGTTCTTAAGAACCGCCATAGTTGTTTCATTAAGTTGCATTATATAATCTCCGTGATGTATTTACTTAACATTAGAACAATTCTACTGATTTAGAATGAGTTGTCAACAGTTTCTTCAGAAACTTCGTCGGTGCTAACCTGATCATCCAACTTGGTGTACAGGTCGCGGAATGCCAACTTTGTCTCTTCGTCGAAACGGTTGGTACACATTTCAATGGCAGTCATACGGTCACTGAAGATCGCATAAGCACGAACAATGTGCACAAGACGGCGAGTCGAGATGATCTCGTCTACGCCACCATCCATAAAGGTCTTGCGGATGATGTCTGCCCAGTCAACCAACTTGGCAAGGAACTCCGAAGAGTCTTCGAGTTGAAGTGATACAGCAACTTTCTCGAGGATCTTGCGTTCGGTTGTAGCAGGCGGGTATTCCTGCTCGCAGGTGATGGGGTAACGCTCGAGGAACGCTTCGTTGAGGATGTTGGTGCCGATAAATCGACCATCGTCTGAACCCTTACCCTTGGTGTTTGCAGTGGCAATGACAGTGAAACCGTCAGCGGGGGTGATAAACTCTCCAGTCTTTTTGATGAAGTACCCCTTGCCTTCTGTCTCTTATACACATCTCCGAGCCCACGAGACCTCTCTACATCTCGTAT
>OJDG01000140.1_pt1 | contig 17499 bp, 17 predicted proteins | sample 1592411 | NCBI WGS metagenome assembly OJDG01 (sample SAMN05416759, study PRJEB24817) | seawater metagenome | isolation source: Sea water | place: Canada:Atlantic | collected 2013-07 | reverse complement strand
CCACCGATAATGCCAATATGCTGGCCTGGGTGGATAACTAGCTCTGCGTCTTGCAACAACAATTTAATGCCGCGACGTAATTCAATAGTACTCAGTGAAATCATAAAACCTTGGTTACCAGTATGTATTTAATATTCGCTATCAACCGCTATTCAAAACCAATAAAGCCGCCAGACTGGTGATTCCACAGTTTGGTGTAGACGCCATTTTTGGCAATCAACTGCTGGTGAGTGCCCTGCTCGACAATTTCACCCTTATCAAAGACGATTAATCGATCCATCGCAGCAATGGTGGAGAGCCTGTGGGCTATCGCGATTACCGTTTTACCCTGCATCAACTTATTGAGGCTTTGCTGGATGCTAGCCTCAACTTCTGAGTCCAATGCCGAGGTCGCCTCGTCGAGAATCAAAATCGGTGCGTCCTTTAAAAGAACCCTCGCTATAGCAATACGCTGACGCTGTCCGCCTGATAATGTGACACCGCGCTCTCCAACGTGGGCATCATACCCGCGACGGCCTTTGTTATCTCGTAAAGATAAAATAAATTCATGGGCCTGCGCCTGCTTAGCTGCAACGATCATCTGCTCTTCACTGGCCTGAGGACGGCCGAACATAATATTTTCACGGACCGAACGGTGTAACAGAGAGGTGTCTTGGGTAACCATAGCTATATTTGCGCGCAGGCTTTCCTGGCGCACATCGCGAATATTTTGCTGATCAATAGACAGAGTACCGGACTGAATATCGTAGAAGCGCAGCATTAAGCTAACTAGGCTTGATTTGCCGGCACCGCTGCGCCCAACAATGCCCACTTTTTCCGTGCCAGGAATATGCAGATTTAGACGGTTAAATACCTGCCCATCATCATTGTAGGCAAAGCTGACATTATCAAACCTGATATCGCCCTCGGTTACCTGCAGGTCTTTGGCCTGCTCGCTATCGGTAATCGCATTGGGGACAGACAATGTATTGATGCCATCCTGCACGGTACCTATATTTTCAAATAGGCTGCTTATCTCCCACATAATCCAGTGCGACATACCGGTGAGACGAATCGCCAAACTTATAACGATAGCAATCGCACCAGGAGTGATTGAGCCATTGATCCACAGATAGATACCCAGTGCTGCTGTCGAAAAGATCAACAACATATTGAGACTCCACAAAACCATATTTAGCTTGGTCACCAGCCTCATCTGTGGGTGCACGGTATTAAGAAATTCACTCATACCATCTCTGACATAGTCAGACTCTCGGCTGCTGTGGGAAAATAATTTGAGGGTGATGATATTGGTGTAGCTATCGACAATCCTGCCTGTCATTAGAGACCGTGCATCCGCCTGCAGCATGGCAATATTCTTCATTTTTGGTAGAAAGTAACGCTGCACCAGAATGTAAAAACCCAGCCAGATCACGATAGGCAGACATAATCGTATATCGGCACTGGCTACAAGTACCAGTGCAGTGATCATATAGATAACCACAAACAATAATACATTAAGCAGTTTCATCACCGTGTCGCGCACGGCCAAAGCTGTCTGCATCACCTTGGTAGCAATACGACCACTGAACTCATTTTGGAAAAAGCCATAGCTCTGATCAAGCAGGTAGCGGTGGGCATTCCAGCGCACTGCCATAGGAAAGTTACCCATCAATGTTTGATGAACAACCAATGACTGCAATGCTGTTGTTAGAGGGATAAACAGCAGTACAAAAAGGCTCATCACAACCAGCTGCACCCAGGAATCTTGGATAAATGTAGCCGGATCACTCGACGCCAACCAGTCGACCACCTGCCCTAGAATGGCAAATAGCATCGCCTCAGCAATCGCGGTAATTGCTGTCAGCCCGGCCATTAGTAATAACCAGGGCTCCATACCTCTGGTGTAATAGCGACAGAACTCGTAGAGTCCACGTGGCGGTCGCTGTGGTTTTTGGGCTGGGAAGGGGTCAACTAGGCGTTCAAAAAACCCGAACATTTTCGATCCTTTTACTTTATTAATGAGTTACTGCAAATAGATTGTGCTTAGCTAACAGGCACGCCGCTCAGGGAAATAATAATGTCTGATTACCCTCTTGCCACAATGGTTGCTTACGCATAGCACTGATAAATAGCTCTGATTCGAGAAAGCTCTGCAACCATTGCTGTAGCCTGGGGTAAGACGCCTGATCAAACCAGTCTTTATCGACAAAGGCGAACTGCCGTATAAATGGAAAGATGGCAATATCGGTGATGCCGGCCCTATTACCCAATAAATAGCTATTATCTTCGAGCAAAAGCTCTAACCTTTGCAAAAAAATCTCTGCGGCAGCACGATAATCTTGCTGCGAGTCAGCCGGATAACGTTCCCAGTATTTATAATGGTCAAGATGTCCCTTAAAACTGCCATCGTTTTCGGCAATCAAATTGGCGCTCTGCTCGGCTAATGCTGGATCGAGCCATTGATCTGGGTCCGACTGAGCCAGCGCCCAGTGCATGATATCGAGGCTTTCATCCAACACTGTCTGATCTGGCAAGTGTAATACAGGCACGGTTGCCTTGGCTGATAGGGATAACATTGCCTCGGGTTTCGCGCGAAGACTGACTTCTCGCAACTCAACCGTTATACTCCCGCCGCACAAAGCCATTCTAGCCCGCATCGCATAGGGGCAGCGACGAAAAGAGTAAAGGATAGGCAGCATAAAAAAGAAATTCCGCTCGTAGAAGTGACCAAAACCAGACTGAACACTATAAATCAGCAATTTGGGGAAAAATACACCAATGGCCGTTAAAAAATTTGATCTTGTTATCTATGGCGCCAGCAGCTTTGTTGGCCAAATCCTTACCGAATACCTTTACGAGCATATCGGGCTTACACGCAAGGTTAAGTGGGCCATTGCTGGCCGTTCAGAAGCCAAGCTAACTAAACTGCGCTCCTCTCTTGGAGAAGGTGCTGCAAAGCTACCTATCATTATTGCTGACTCCCATGACGAAGCCGGGCTACGAGATATGTGTGAGCGTTCGCGAGTGATCGTTTCCACGGTTGGGCCCTATGCTCTGTATGGCGAACTACTAGTCAAAGTCTGCGCCGAGAATGGCAATGACTACTGCGATCTGACCGGCGAAGCCTACTGGATTAAGCAGATGATGGACAGGTATCAGGAAGCCGCTAAAAAATCTGGCGCGCGCATCGTCAACTGCTGTGGCTTTGATTCGATCCCCTCTGATCTGGGTGTCCACTTTTTGCAGCAAGAGGGCAAACAACAGTTTGGCACGTTCTTCAATAATGTAAAACTACGCGTTAAATCCATGAAAGGTGGCGCATCCGGAGGCACCATTGCCAGCATGATCGAGATGGTTGTTGCAGCCAAGGCCGATCCAGGGCTGCGTAAACAGATGGGCAATCCCTATATTCTGTGCCCTGAGAAGCATGACTACAGGATTCGACAGACTAGCATTAAAGCACCCGTATTCGATAAGGATTTCCAAGCCTGGGCAGCGCCTTTTATTATGGAAGCGATTAATGCACGAGTGGTTCTACGCTCTAACTCATTACTTAACATGGCCTACGGTGAAGACTTCTCGTATGGTGAAGCTATGCTGTCAGGTCAGGGTATCAAGGGCAGGCTCACTGCTTTAGGTATTGCAGGTGGTTTGGGCGCATTTGCTGGCAGCTTAATTTTTGATCCAGTCCGCAACCTGATGCAAAAGTATGTTCTACCCAAGCCGGGCGAAGGCCCGAGCCTGCAAGATCAACTTAATGGCTACTTCGATATTCGCCTGCATGGCCGCAATAAAAACGGTCAGCAACTGATGGTTCAGGTGACCGGTGACCGCGATCCTGGCTATGGCTGTACGGCTAAGATGCTTGCTCAGGCAGGCCTGTGTTTGGCCTTTGACCTCGCTGCCGACGATAAGGCCGGTGGCTTTTGGACGCCAGCAACGGCAATGGGTGATTTACTCGTAGAACGTTTGAGTGAGCATGCCGGTATGACGTTCGAAACACTGGAGCAGTAATAGTCAAAAAGCACCAAACTTAACGCCAGTAGACAATGTTTTTGGATTGACAAAATACTGATACAGCGAAACAAAGCAACAGCTTTATATCAGTGTTGCTACAGATATGATGTCGCCCGATAGGTCTCCATAAGCAGTCTGCCATGGGTCAGAAAACCTATAATTGTCCATATAATAAATATTATTATCTCCCTGACTTATTTGATCGTGTTGCTAAAAATAGGAGGTAAGTCTGGGTTATTCAAGTAGAATGCCTCTTTAAATATTCAGCACTCAAGCGCTTGATTTTAAGCAGGGTTAAATTCTTACAGAGTCGGCAAATAATTCAATGGCACAATACGTTTTTACAATGAACCGGGTGAGCAAAATTGTTCCCCCGAAACGACAAATTCTCAAAGATGTCTCACTGTCTTTTTTCCCCGGCGCAAAGATTGGCGTATTGGGTCTCAATGGTTCCGGTAAGTCTACCCTATTAAAAATAATGGCCGGGTTCGATGCCGATATTCAGGGCGAAGCGCGCGCAATGCCCGGCATCAAAATTGGTTATCTGGCGCAGGAGCCCATGCTCGATCCAGACAAAGATGTGCGCGGCAATGTTGAAGACGGAATGCGTGAGGCGGTCGATGCACTCAAAGAGTTAGAGCAAGTCTATGTAGATTATGCCGATCCAGATGCTGATTTCGATGCGCTGGCCAAAAAGCAGGGCAATCTAGAGGCCATTATTGAAGCCTGGGATGCACACAACTTAGACCATGCTCTAGATGTTGCTGCAGACGCGCTGCGTTTGCCGCCCTGGGATGCCGATGTGACTTCGCTATCTGGTGGCGAGAAACGCCGCGTGGCACTGTGTCGACTGTTACTGTCGCGACCCGATATGTTGTTGCTCGACGAACCCACTAACCATCTGGATGCAGAGTCGGTATTTTGGCTGGAGAAGTTTCTTGAGGAGTTCTCGGGAACTGTAGTTGCTGTAACTCACGATAGATACTTTCTCGACAATGTTGCTGGCTGGATTCTGGAACTGGATCGCGGTCATGGCATTCCTTATGAAGGTAACTATTCGACTTGGCTGGAAGCTAAAACCAGACGTCTGACGACTGAATCTAAACAGGAAGAATCTCGTCAGCGCGCCCTCAAGCAAGAACTGGAATGGGTACGTCAAAATCCCAAAGGCCGTCAGGCTAAGAATAAAGCCCGCCTGGCTAGGTTTGATGAGCTTAACTCGCAAGAATTTCAGTCTCGCAACGAAACCAATGAAATCTATATCGCTCCGGGCGAACGTCTGGGCGATAAAGTTATTGTGCTCGACAAAGTGTGCAAAGGGTTTGGTGGCGACCTGTTAATTGACAATTTATCACTGTCGATCCCAAAGGGCTCAGTGGTCGGCATCATTGGCGGTAACGGCGCGGGCAAATCAACCCTGTTCCGCATGATTGCGGGCTCAGAGCAGCCCGATAGCGGTACCGTCACCCTCGGCGAGACAGTCAAAGTTGCCTATGTTGAACAGGGCCGCGAAAATCTTGATGACAGTCAAAATGTCTGGGAAGCCATTTCCGGTGGCCATGATATGCTTAAAATCGGTAACTACGAAGTCTCATCTCGGGCCTACGCGGGACGCTTTAATTTTAGAGGTTCTGACCAGCAAAAGCGTGTCGGCGAACTTTCAGGCGGTGAACGTGGTCGCTTGCATCTAGCCAATACCTTAAAGCAAGGTGCCAATGTGCTGCTGCTCGATGAACCCTCTAATGATCTTGATATTGAGACGTTGCGCGCCCTTGAAGAAGCCGTGCTGTCATTTCCTGGCTGTGTGATGGTGATCTCTCACGATCGCTGGTTCCTAGATCGAATCGCTACTCACACCCTAGCTTACGAAGATAATGGCGATGTCGTTTTCTTCGAAGGCAGTTACACCCAGTATCACGAAGACTTTTTAGAGCGCAAAGGCGATGATGCTTCGCCCACCAGAGTGAAACATAAGCGCCTGAAAGCCTAAGGATTTTTTATGAGCAGTATTTGGCACCGTACACCTGACATCGACATGATGAACGACCAGATGAACAAGGGCACCATTGTCGACCATCTTGGTATTGTTATGACTGAAGTCGGCGATGATTTTCTAACCGGCACAATGCCTGCTGATGCAAGAACCTTTCAGCCGTACGGCGTGGTTCACGGCGGCGCTAATGTGGTGTTAGCAGAAACTCTTGGCAGTACTGCGGGCGCTCACGTAATTGATTTCGCCACCTCCAAATGCCTGGGTCAGGAAGTGAGCGCAACTCACCTACGCCCGGTTTCATTTGGTTTTGTTATTGGGACGGCGCGGCCTATTCATCTAGGCAGACGCTCCCATGTATGGGAGATACGCCTAACTAATGAAGAGGGCAAGCTGACCTGCATATCAAAGCTAATCTTGGCAATAATACCCAATCAATAGCGGCTATTGGCTAGGGTATTAAACCGGCGCATCAGCAGTTTCTACCTGCCATTGAAATAGATTCATTTCGATAAACACAAAGGCTACCAGCCACATAAAGGCGTCCCAAAAATCAAGGAAGTCACCCAGCAGCCCCCAGTAGGCTGCTGCAATAAAGAGTATGCTGTAAAGCCCCATCTTGATTATCTTGCTTGCCGACAGGATCCCGCCCTGAAAACGCCCACGCAGCTGCAACCAGACATCCATTTCCAAGATCACTACAACAGCCACCCAGGTTGCTGAGTTGATCACATCAACCCAAGCCAACCATTGAATATCCACCCAGTCAGATGCGCTGCCCACTACCTGTTGACCATTGAGCTGAAACAGTGCCTCATCAGCTAGAACAGCACAGCTATTGGTATCGAGCAGCGGATACTCATCGAGAGTGACTATGCTGGCATAGCCCTGCCCGACCAAGGCGCAAAGATCATCGACAACCAATGGTGAAATATTATAGGTAAGCAGCATTTTGCTGAAGTAACCGTAAAAGGCATAACCAATAAAACCATAGCTAAACAGGCGCAGGCCTATAAAGGTTACTTTTACGTTGGTTTTACGCAAAGTGTCGTCGGCCAGGACTGAGGTTTCTAATTCGAACAGCAGCAACAGTAAGACCCAAGCTGCGGTATCAATGGTGGCGGCAAAACCCTGAATAATATCAACTAAATTAATACCCTGACTGAAGGTCTGCTTGGTCGCCAATAGTTCTTCTTGAAAAAACAATGCAATATTAACTGTTAGCACGGCATAAACCGTGTACTTAAACGCTTTAAAAATTAGTTGTGGCGCGAGCAGATTGCCAGCAGTCATGGTATTTCCCCGAATAGATTGGTTTATTACAGGTGTGGCTGAAGAGTCTTAATAATAAGCTCTAACCCCTGCTGATCTCGGCAGTCAAAGCGATCTGCCTCTGGGCTGTCAATATCCAGTACCGCGACTAATTGACCCTCAATAATCACCGGTAGAACAATCTCTGATTTAGAGGCCACATCGCAGGCAATATGCCCTGGAAACTGATCCACGTCTGCAACAATAATGGTTTTAAACATCTGCGCAGCGGTACCGCAAACGCCATTGCCCAGCTCGATACGCGAGCAGGCAGGCTTGCCCTGAAAAGGGCCCAGCACCAGCTTGTTGTGCTTAAATAGATAGAAGCCAAGCCAATTAATAGCACCGAGTTCCTGCCACAGCAGCGCAGTGCAGTTGGCCATATTGGCAATGCGGTCAGTTTCGCCACTAATAAGGCCGGCTAGCTGCTGGGCTATTTGCGGGTAATCGACTGCGGGAGAGTCCTTGGCAACAGGGCTTTTGGGATGACGATTAGAATCAATCACGGCCTGTAGACGCTGACTAATCGACGAGTTATTCGACAGCTGCGTCACTAAGCGACCTCACCGACCGTATCCAATAGCTACTCTGCTCTTTAAGCAACTGATCTGCGGCCTGCTGTGCCTCTTCTAGAGAGCTGTAATGACCCAGCACCACCACAGAAAAACCCTGGCCTTTAACAACAATATCGACAATGCGAATATCAACCTGAACCGCTAAAGCCTCAACAACGGACTCCGCGACCTGCCTATCAGCATAGGCGCCTATTTGAATAGTGAAACCGCCTTTTGGCCTGACTCTGGGCCCAGAAGATGCTTGGGGGCGGGGCTGCGCAGACGAAACGGCCGGTGCTGACTCTGCTGTTAATGGCTCTGCTATAACCGAACCAGTCATTGCTGGATCACTACTATATTCACCGGGAGCCGCAGGCATGCCATCTTTCATCGTCTTTTTAGAACAGTGCCAAAGCTGTTGGGAATTTACATCACCCTCGCAGTGCCAACCTATATATGCGCCGTTAGAGTCGACCTTAGAGGGAACAAAATTCGACGTGCAAGCAGTCAGCCCGGCAAGCAGTAAAGAGGTTAGCCATATAAGTTTAAACACGAATGCACCTGATTGTTTTTATACTGAAATGGGCGATCTTTTCAGCGGCTATTAAATCCCCATTTTGGTCAACATGTCTAGTACTTGACGCATCGCAAAGGCCACTTTTGGATGATCAACTTCATAGGCTGTCCCTTTTTCTTCAAGGGTTTGTTTAAAGCCCTGTTCGATCTCGTCCGGTGACGTCGATAAATTAACGATGTCCGTCATAAGATTAGTCCAGACATCCCGCTCAACCGAGTTAACCTCAGACGCAGTTTTAAGTTCTTTACGCAGCTCTTCGAGTTTGGCTTTGAGCTCCTCATTATTGGCCATTAGATTCTCCACTGAAAATAAATCCCTGATGGTCAGAGTATAGACAGAGAACAGCGGGCTGCCTGCAACAGAGTAGTGCAAGAAAAAAGTAAACGGCACATAAATTGCATCTCACAGTGCATAAATAGGCATTTAAAGCCTACAGAGTAGTTTTTTGATCAACCTTGGTGCACATGCAGCCAGTTGATTGCTTTTTACGCACTATATTGGTGCTTTATTTATAGAGGGAACATCATGTTATTTGGTACTCGACTCGTCGCCCAAGGCATTCTTGCGCTTCTTTTCACCACAGTATCTACTCAGGTTTTTGCCGATGACTTAAACGCAGCAAATACCTCGTGGATTCTGACTTCAACCGCACTTGTATTATTTATGACCATTCCCGGTCTATCACTTTTTTATGGCGGTCTGGTACGTTCTAAAAATGTTCTCTCGGTACTTATGCAGTGTTTTGCCGTTACCTGTGTCGCCTCTATTATCTGGTTTGCTGTAGGTTACAGCATGGCCTTTGGTGATGGTGGTTCCGCGAACTGGTTTATCGGCGGACTCGACAACGTATTTCTCGGCAATGTACTCGAAGGCACAATGGCCGGCGATATTCCCGAGTCCGTATTTGCCATGTTCCAAATGACCTTTGCCATTATTACACCGGCCCTTATTGTTGGTGCCTTTGCTGAGCGCATGCGTTTCAGCGCTATGTTGCTGTTTAGTGCCCTGTGGTTAGTTGCTGTTTATGTACCAGTTACTCACTGGGTATGGGGCGGCGGCTGGCTCGGTGAAATGGGTCTATTAGACTTTGCTGGTGGTACTGTTGTGCATATCACTGCTGGTGTCGGCGCACTGGTTGCAGCACTGGTTCTAGGTAACCGTAAAGGCTTCCCACAACAGGCAATGCCTCCACACAACCTGACTATGACCGTTACTGGTGCTGGTATGCTTTGGGTTGGCTGGTTTGGCTTTAACGCAGGTTCTGCACTGGCTGCCAATGGCGACGCTGGTATGGCGATGCTGGTTACACATATCTCTGCCGCTGCCGGTTCACTGGCATGGATGAGCATGGAATGGATCAAATACGGCAAGCCCTCGGTACTGGGTATTGTGACTGGTATGGTTGCCGGTCTGGGTACTATTACTCCTGCCTCTGGCTTTGTTGGCCCCGGTGGCGCACTGGTTATTGGCTTTAGTGCCGGTATTATCTGTTACTACGCCACGCAAGCGATCAAGCAGCGCTGGAAAATCGATGACTCTCTGGATGTATTCCCGGTTCACGGTGTTGGCGGTATGCTGGGCACGCTCTATGCTGGTATCTTCGCCTCTGATGCCCTGGGCGTCTTTAGCGGTCAGGGTTATAACGAAGGCATGAATATGATGAGTCAGGTTCAAGTTCAAATTGTGGGTATAGCCTCCACGTTCGTCTATACAGGTATAGTGACTTTTATACTGTTGAAACTTGTCGATAAGATGTTAGTATTGCGTATCGATGAAGAAAGCGAAACAAGTGGTCTCGATCTCGTAGAGCATAATGAGAGGGGGTATGACCTATAATAAGAAGATAGGGGAATAACTAAAAACGTCCGAACGCTGCTGTTGTACCTAGAAGTAACAGAGTGAAAAAAAAGGGACACTTAAAGCCGCTAACAATGTTAGCGGCTTTTTTATATCTGCTGCTTTTGTTACGGGAGGTGCCTGAATTACGCGGGATGCGAAAGTTACGCGGAGTACTGGAATTACCTGAGGTGCAAGCGTTATCGGAGGTAAGTATTTAGATCTAGTTCGCTGTTCTTGCGCGCTGTAAGAAGTCACACATGTATTCTGCGCCATCAAGAATACGACTGGAATGTCGCTGCATCAGGTCCGGGGGAATAAGGTAAATATTGCCGCTGGTCACCGCGGAGATGCCCTGCCACTCTTTCCAGCTATCCCTCCACTGTTCATTGTCTTCACTACTGCCGCTGGCAATGATCACCTCAGGGTCAGCGGCCATAATAGCTTCGATATTAACGTAAGGCACTAAGGGAATGGCCTCACCAAATACGTTAACTCCTCCACATAACTCAATAACATCGCTGACTAGGTGCTCGCCATTGAGGGTAATAAATGGATCGTTCCATATTTGGTAAAAAGCTCGGACAGAGGGCTTATGTCTGTAATTTTCACGCAACCTGTCGAGCCGCTGAGTAAATTCTTGAGCCCTTAGTGTCGCGGTTTCATCATGGCCCGTTAGACGACCAAGGCGGCCAAAAAGATTGGGGATTGCATCCATTTTTCTTGTTTCGAGTACAAATAGGGGCAGACCCAGCTCTCGAATACGGCCAATAATTTGTTCGCCATTACCAGACTCCCATGCCACCACTAGATCCGGCTTAAGGGATAAAATCAGTTCGTAGTTAGCCGCGGCATGATTGTTGACGCGAATAATGTTTTTGGCTTGTTCCGGATAATTACTGTACTCATCTGCACCGACAATTTGCTCTCCAGCACCAATATAAAATAGCACTTCGGTTAGGTTGGGTGCCAAACTAATGATGCGCTGTGCCGGGGCGGGTAATACAACTAGTTTGCCCTGATCATCGACAGCAGATACCTCTGTCCCGCTACTACCAGAAACCGTAGCAGCACCATCAGCTAAAAGCAGATTGGAGCAAAAGACACTAAAAAGCAGCAGAGCTAATAATAGCGATCGTTGCATTAGGTTATTACCAGTGGCTTTTGAGTGACCGGATGTTTGGCAATAATCGACTTCACCCCAAATACCTGACTGATTAACTTCTCGGTTAACACCTCTTCTGGCGAACCCTGAGCAGCAATGGCGCCACTATCAAATACCACTAGATTATCGGCACATCGAGCGGCCAAATTTAAGTCATGCAGCACCATAACAACCCCCGTGCCCTGCTCGGCTAATCCCCGGACAATTTCCAACGTTAACTTTTGGTGCGACAGATCAAAGGCAGAGGTAGGCTCATCAAGTACCAAAAATTGATCACCAAGCTCTGTTGGCTGCCAAATTTGCGCCAACACTCGGGCCAACTGAACTCGCTGTTTTTCACCTCCAGACATCTGTGTGTAAAAGCGTTTTTGCAGATAACTGGCATCTACCGCTTTTAAGGCATCGGCAACAATAAGCTCATCTTTTTGCTTGCCAGTCTGATGAGGGATACGCCCCAGAGCCACTACTTCATTAGCGGTAAAGGGAAAGCTTAGTGCCGTGTGCTGGGGTAATACAGCGAGCATTTTGGCTCTATGCTCTAGCGCCCAAGCATCTAGATGGCGGTGATTCAGGCTGACCTTCCCTGTGGTGGCAGTTATCTCACCGGTCAGCACCTTTAATAGGCTAGATTTTCCTGCGCCATTGGGTCCCACTATGGCTGTAACCGTGCCCGCCTCTACGTGCATACTGACGTCTCGCAGCAAATTAAAACCAGAGATATGCAGGGATATATTTTCCGCCGTTAGAGGCATTACTAAACCTCCCTGCGCCGCTGAATCAGCAGGACAACAAAAAATGGCGCACCCAATAGAGCGGTTAAGATGCCTGTTGGTAGTTCTGTGGGAGTCACTACAACACGCGCCAGACTATCGGCGAGAATGAGCAGGATAGCCCCAGCTAGGGCAGATCCAGGGAGCAGCCAACGGTGATCCGGGCCAATCAACAAACGAATCGCATGGGGAACGACCAGCCCGACAAAGCCAATCATGCCGGCTACCGCAACAGAGGTGCCAATGCCCAGCGCGGTTAAAATAATCAGTCGACGCTTTACCCTCTGCACATCAATACCCAAATGGCGCGCTTCAGACTCTCCCAGCAGCAATGCATTTAAGGCGCGACTATCACGCGGAAACAGGCCCACTAAAAGTGCCGCTACCAGAGCCACCATCGTTACTCGGGACCAGTTAGCTGTGCTTAGGTTGCCCATCTGCCACAGGCTTATCTGACGCAACATATCATTATCGGCAAAGTAGCTGAGTAAACTATTGAGTGCACCGGCAATCGCGCCAATGGCGATACCTGCCAGCAGCATCGTAGTAACTGAGGTACCTAGCTCTGAGGTGGCCAATCGATAAACTAAAATGGTGGCGATAAATCCACCCGTAAAAGCACCAGCGGCCACAGCGGATAAACCTAGTGCTGCGGTGCCTTGGATCCAACTGCCTGCCATTACAATAACAATGCTGGCACCCACTGATGCACCACCTGACACACCGATTAAAGAGGGATCTGCCAGTGGGTTTCTAAATAATCCCTGCATAACGGCGCCGCTAATAGCCAAAATAGCGCCAAGACACAGAGCCAGTAAAATTCGAGGCAAGCGAATATCAAATAAAATGGTATTGGTCTGATTACTTGGGCTGTCGGCAAAAAGCAGATTGAGTACTGCGCACCAGATGTCGGCAATCGCAATATTAACGGTGCCTGTGCCCATGGCAAACATCACCACCAATGGTAGCGATAACGCCAACACAGCGATAACCAATGGCGCAGAAAATCGTCGCAATTAAAAGTCCACGCCTTTGCGGGCCATAATGCCGGAATTATAGGCATGTTTAATTTCTTTAATTTCGGACACTGTATCGGCCCAATCTGCGAGTGCCGAACCGCCACCACGACCAGTAACCACCACGGACTGATTTTCTGGACGGTTTTGTAATGCGTTTAAAATCACCTGCTCATCGAGATATTTAAAGCTCAGCATATAAGTCAGCTCATCCAATACCACGAGATGATAGCTATCATCTTTAAGCATTTTCTCAGCGATGGCCCAGCTTGTTTTTGCTGCGGCAATATCACCAGAGCGATCTTGGGTATCCCAGGTAAAGCCCGTGCCCATCTGATGAAAAGTCACCTGGGGGCATTTGTCCCGCACATAAAGCTCTTCACCCGACAACTGCTCACCCTTAATAAACTGCACTACGCCAACCTTATAGTCATAACCCAGAGCACGCATGACCATACCAAATGCCGAGCTGGACTTACCTTTACCATTGCCGGTAAGCAAGATACCTACGCCGCGCTCAGTGCTTGCCGCTGCAATAGAGGCATCGACATTATCTTTGAGCTTTTCCATCTTCTTTTGATGGGACTGCTGTTTTTTATCCTGTTCTTCACTCATAGGAATTCTTTCTCTTTTGGTTTTTCTTTTTACTAGTTCTGTTTAAACGCCGCGTCCATACCTTCGGGCAGCGGGTGAATATCCGGGTGTAGCGCATTGGCCATAATTTCTAGGGCATCAACCAGGCGCGGACCGGGACGACTAAAGTAGGCATTTCCATCCACGAGATACACCTGGGTTCCAGTGCGCCGGTGCAATTCGACAAAGCCGTCCTCCTTTGAGAACGCTTCTACATCTTGCAGGGAACGCTCAATATTAAACCCGCACAGGGCAATAAAAATAATATCTGGGGCCGCATCGATCAGTTCGTGCCATTCACGGCGCTGAGATGGCTGACGCTTATCGCCAAATACCGGAGTGCCGCCAGCCAGAGCAATAATTTCAGGGGTCCAGTGCCCCCCATCAAAAAGAGGTTCCAGCCAATCGAGAAGCGCCACTCGAGGTCTGTCAGCAAGGGTTGCTGAGCGCTGAGAGACTGTATCAATTCTGCCTTGCAGCTCCGCTCTATAACGCTGACCCTGTTCCACACATTGAGCAGCTTCAGCCAGCAAGGTGACAGTTTCTAAAACATCATCTAAACAGATCGGTTCTAAATTAATGACCTGAGGATCACCGGGCAGGCTACCTATGGCTTTTGCTACATCATTGCCGGAGACAGCACAGACATCGCAGAGGGCCTGAGTCACTATTAGATCTGGTTGCAACTCAACCAAGGGCGCCATCACCAAATCATAGAGCGCCTCATCATTTTTTAACTGGTCGGTCACCAAGCGGTCAATCTCATCACTACTCAAACCTTCAGGGATTCTTGAGCTTGTGAGTATGGGTAGGCCAACTACAGATAGTGGGTAGTCACATTCGTGGGACACCCCTACTAACTGATCGCGCAAGCCTAAGCCGCAAACTAACTCGGTGGCACTGGGCAATAGCGAGACTATCTTCATGCTGAATCCTCTAACAGAAAATCAGCATAGACAAAACCATCACGCTTGACCACTTCACCGCCGACCACTGAAACTGGGTTTTTAAACATGGGGCCATCCCAGGCAAAGGTATGAAACTCACCATTTTCACCACAGGGATCCACGGTCTCGGGAAGCTCTTCCAACAATCGATGAGAGAACTGATAACCAGCCAAATGTTCTGGCATTACGCGAGGGTCGAGACAGGTAATCACAGCCTTAAGACCGCCACTAATCATCTGCTGGGCTAACTGGTCGGTGGGGATTTGCCATAGGGGAAAAACTAATTCCAAACCCGTGCCGGCCATCTGGGTTTCACGGTAACTGCGAATATCTTCTAGGTAGAGGTCGCCAAAAGCCACGGCATCCATCTGCAACTGAGCTCGAGCATCGTCCAGCGCCTGCCCCATAATGGTTTCGTACTGTTCGTTAGTGCAGGGCCAAGGCAGTGGAATTTCAATAAGCGGTAAACTGGCGGCCTCAGCCTGCATTCGCAACAGCTGCTGGCGCACGCCATGAATAGCAGAACGATTAAATTGGCTGTTAAAGGTGGTGAGCAAGCCAACCACCTCAATATTGGGATCCCGTTGCAGCTGATAGAGAGTCCAGGCCGAGTCTTTACCGCTGCTCCATGAGAGCAGTACTCGCTTGATCCCTTTATCAGCTGATTGGGTCACATAGATACCTACAGGCTGTAGCGCAGCCCTAAGCTGGCACCAAAACCCAGGGTCTGGTAGCCAAATACTTCTTGGTAATCTTCATCGAACAGGTTATCCAGTCGCAGATAGAGATCAAGCTTATCCGTTGCATTAAAGTTGGCGTTCACATTAACCAGTGTAAAAGCATCCAGAGTAACGCCGCCAATATCAGTCTGCGTACCGTTATGCTGGGCATTTGCATTAATCGTAAGATTATCTTGCGCTCGCCACAGCAAGTTTAAGCTGCCGAGGTGACGAGCACGGCGGATCTCATCAACGCCATTCTGGGTAGAATCGGTGTAGGTGTAGGATGCATCCAGGACAAACGACTCACTAACAAGCCAAGATGAAGTCAGCTCCAAGCCCTTTTGCCTACTGGTTCCACTGATATTTATAGGCTGCGTAACCCAGACATCATCCATCCAATCAGCATTAGCACAATTCTCAATGCATTCAGATTTTGAATCAATTTCATTTTCTAATTTTGCATTAAAGTAAGTTGCTTTTATCTCAAGGCGGTCATCTAAAAGGGCTTTATCAACACCAAACTCCCAACTCTTCGACTGCTCAGAGATTAAATCTGGATTGGCTAGAAATCCGCTGTAAATACCGTAGAGCTCAGAAAAGGTTGGATTTTTGATAGCGGTTCCCGAAGCAACACGGAATCGCGTGTTTTCATCGAGACGATATACGCCCTCAAACTTCCATGTGTCGGCATCTTCGAAAGTATCGTTGTTATCCTGCCGAGCAACAACCGCTAGAGTAAGCTTATCGACTGGATCTACTCTGTATTCGAAGGCAATACTATCGGTATCTCGATCTACAACTTTATTGACATCACTACCCGTTGCCCAACCACCAGACTGCTTATACTCCTCAGTTTCTCGCTCCAACAATAGGGAAATCTGCTGATCTAAAGCCTCCCATAGACGGGATCCAACATATTGGTAATCCTGTCTGTTTGATTCTGTAGCGCCGTTTGCAACAACGACACCATCAGAGGTGTACTTAAAGTTATTATTTTCAAACTGAGATTCTGACAGGCTAACTTTATGGTTCCATTTGCCATCAGCCGAGGCGTACTGAGCATTTATCCGAGAAGAAAATCGATCAAAGTCACTGTGTAAAAGATCATTAAACTCATTGTGAAAATCTGTGCCAATCTTGGCCGCATATTCATCATCATATTCACTGAAACCATCACTTTGGCTTAAGGATAATGTCAATCTCAGCTCATCACTGGCATCCATACCGGCTTTAAAATTTATACTGGTATTTTCGTATCCATCATTATCATTTGTACCTGTATTGAGGATAATATTATCGCCTTCAGATTCAAGTTCAGTAACACCTAGACTGACATCATATTTTTCAGCCTTATGGCCAATACTTAAACCGAGCTTATTAGTAGAAAAACTTCCAGCCTCGGCAAACACTTTTGCACTAAACGGCTGATCGGCACTGCGGGTAATAATATTAACCACACCGGCCATAGCATCACTGCCGCGCATAGCACTCTGGGGACCACGGATCACTTCAATACGCTCAATATCAGAGGTAGTTAAGGTGCCCCAGTTAAGCTCATCACTCTGCGAGGGATCATTGGCTTCAACACCATCAATCAATACCAACAGATGGTTGGCTTCGGCACCGCGAACACGAATCTGGGTTAACGAGCCCTGAACGCCGGTTCGGCTAACGGCAAGACCGGGAATATCGCGAAGCAGGTCGCTGACGCTGATTGCGGCGCGGTTTTTCAGCTGCTCGCTATCGATAACATTAATTGCATTAGCGGAACGCGTCGTGGCAATAGGGAGTAGAGAGGCGCTGACCAGCACCTCTTCAATATTTTCTTCTGCCTGTGCGGCAAGCGGTAAAGTAAGTAGCAGCGTTCCAGCAAGCACTTTAGTGGCTGTCGCTATTGTGTGTGTTTTTTTCATTTTGGATTCTCTTACACTCCTGTCTCTTATACACATCTCCGAGCCCACGAGACCTCTCTACATCTC
>OJDG01000135.1_pt1 | contig 17814 bp, 17 predicted proteins | sample 1592411 | NCBI WGS metagenome assembly OJDG01 (sample SAMN05416759, study PRJEB24817) | seawater metagenome | isolation source: Sea water | place: Canada:Atlantic | collected 2013-07 | reverse complement strand
TTTCATCTATAGCATCAAAGTTTTGAGCTACCTTAAGGGCATAGCGGGCCATGCTTCCACATCCACCAATTGCAAGAATTTTCATAATTTACTCTAGAGCTGTTTCACTTTACTATCTAATTCTATAACTAAGGAACTAACCAATGCAAAAAGATATAGATATTATTATTTATGGAGCAACAGGCTTCACAGGTCAACTTTGTGTCAAGTATTTTCAGTCACTGAACACAGATGTGAATTGGGCTATTGCAGGCAGAGACCAAGACAAGCTCCAAAAAGTAGCATCAGATAATTCTGTAGACGTTGAGATGCTTATTGCTGATTCAGATGATGAGGTGGCATTAGATATTCTGACTTCAAGAGCAAAAGTTATTTTATCTACGACAGGACCCTTTCATCGATATGGATCAAAACTCGTTGCATCCTGTGTAAAGAATAGCGCTAACTATGTAGATATCACAGGTGAAAATTTCTGGGTCAAAGGCCTTATTGCCAAGCATCACGAAGAAGCATCTGCCAAGGGAATTAGAATTATCCCTTCTTGCGGTTATGATTCTATTCCATCAGACCTAGGAGTTTTTTACTCAGCCAAAGTTCTTAACAAGCCAATCAAAAGAATTGAATCATTTCATTCATGGGAAGGAGGGGCGTCAGGCGGAACTCTCGAGACCATGTTTTCAATGGGGGATCTAGATTTAGGCGATGATCTGTTGGATCCATATCTACTAAACCCTAAAGACTCTTATACACAACAGCAAAAAGAACAAAGCAGCGATAGGGTAGGCATAGCCAAGAAAAATGAGATTAATGCATGGTCAGGTCCTTTTATTATGGCAACTGCCAATACTAGGGTGGTTAGGCGAACCGAAGCATTGTTGAGCTTAAGGCAGGAATCATACGGGTCTAATTTTACCTATCAGGAACATGCATTGCATAAGACTTGGTTCAGCGCATTTAAATCCATAATTGTTACTGGCATTTCAGTCTTGGTTCTTATGTCACCTCTAAAAAGAGCAGTAAAACCCTTTTTACCAAAACCAGGAGAGGGACCTTCAGAGGCTGTTCAAGAGAATGGATGGTTTGATTGCAAGTACATAGTTGAAACAGAAGATGGAAATAAATCAGTTTTTAATATGAATGCAAAAGGAGATCCGGGTTACAAGGTTACAGCAAAACTTATTTCAGAGTGTGCTCTTTGCTTGATTGAAGATGCGGATGATTTACCTGGAGGCTCTGAGTATGGAGGGGTCTTAACCAGCGCCTCAGGCTTAGGCCAGCCTCTAATCTCTAGATTGACCAAAGTAGGCGTTAATTTCAAGGGACCTCTTTAAGTCAACAAATATTCAATCGTCCTTTAGATCGTTCTCTTTGACATATTTTTCCCAGTCCTCCCAATCGTGAGGTGTTCCGGCTCTAGGTTTAGTTAAATCATTTGCTCGTCTTAACGCTTTAGTTTGAAGTGATGTTTTTTTATCCTCAAAAAATTTTCTAAAGGTTTTCTTAATTTGATCTTTCATTTAAAAGCAGCCATTTTTATGCATAATCACTAGATGAAGTTAATAACGTACCTCTTAATAGTATTATCAATGAATTCTTTTGCAAAATCTCTGGATGATCCTAAATCTTGGCGTGGCATAACCGACCAAGTGATGGGCGGAAGATCTGACTTGGTGATCGCTCATCGCGATGGAGTTTTTACTATGTCTGGAATTGTTACCACTGAAAATAATGGTGGTTTTGTAAGACTGTCTAATAGAGTAGATATTAAGAGCAATGATTTTAAGGGCATTAAATTTAAAGCTAAAGGCAATAACGAGGCTTATGAAGTGCATATTACTCTCAAGGGCATCAAGATGCCTCCCTGGTCTTATCTAAGCACAGCGTTTGATGTTACCGATGATTGGAAAGAGTATCGAATTGAATTTAAAGACTTAAAGTCTTATGGATTTGCGGCTGCGTCGATGAAACCAAAAAATATCAGAGATATCAGTTTTGCTGGGTACGGAAGAGACTTTGAGGTTGATTTAGCTATCAAGGAAATTAGTCTATTCTCTGAATAAAATCTTATGATGAGATTGAAAAATACATCATTAAATCAATTTTCTCTCACTGGGATGCATAAAGCTTAGCTTGAATAATGGTCTCAATGCTTTGGTATATTAATAATAGCTTGATATAGTTATTTGAAATATTTGAGTGCTTAAACTATGTTGTCAATTTTCAAAAAAAAATTATTCGGTGATTCCGTCACTTCCTCTGATGAAACTCCTCCTTATGTATCTGCCGTTATCTGCTTGATGATAGAAATTGCTCGCCTAGATGGAAAGATAGATACCGATGAAATTGATGAGATCAAACAATTTTATGCAGATGCTTATCCCAATGGTAATTTTGATGAAATATTTGAGGATTTAAAGGCATGGACCAGCCACAAAGAATCTTTTACCCCCTTTATTAATATTATTAACAGCAATTGCAATAAGAAATTGAAATTAGAAATTCTTGGAAATATCTGGAGCGTCATTCTTTCAGATGGCAATGTTGATCCTTATGAAGATGCTCTTTTTATGCAAATAGGTGATTTGCTGCTGATCACTAAAGATGAGCTTTCAGCCTTAAAGCACTAGGATTCTATTAACCTTTTAATTACGAGCAGAGCTTTAAGTGCTCCAGTAATTTTTCTTCAAACATCTCCAACACTTCTGGTTCTATCAGATGCCTCATGCCAGGAATAATTTCTAAACTGCTCTGAGGAATAAGTTTATGCATCGTGTATGCATTTTTTACATCAATCATTGGATCGTACTCCCCGTGAATAATTAAGGTAGCAGCTTTAATTTTTTTAACTTTCTGCAGTCGATTTTTTGAGGCAAGAATTGCCAACATCTGTCTGGCATACCCAGATCCGTCTGCAGCACGCTCAAAGTTCTTAAATGTATCTTCTCGAAATTCAGGAGTGTCCACGACGCGACCTTCCATTCCTATTAAGGTTACAATTTTTACTTCTCTTTCATATACCTCTTCAACAGAAGCATTTGGATTCTTAGATCTTTGCATCATTAACTCACGTACCTCACTGGTAGGAGCATTTAGAGGGCTTGGCGTTGAAGCGGTCGATGCAATCAATGTCAGTGACTTAACTCTTTCCGAGTATTGAGAGCTAATAATTTGTGCAATCATCCCACCCATGGAAGTTCCTAATATATGTGCCTTTTTAATACCCAAGGAATCGAGTAACTTGATGCCATCTTCTGCCATATCATCGATTGTATATTCTGATTTAAGCGGCAAGCGCAAGAAATATTTGACGTAATCCAAGACAAACGCTGGCTCACCAACAAACCTAGAGGAAAGACCAACATCTCTGTTGTCATAAGTAATGGGCCTGTAGTTATGCTCTTTTAAAAAATCTATTAAGTGCTCTGGCCAATGGACGAGCTGAGCTCCCAAACCATGAACCAATAAAATAGGCTCACCATCTGCTGGACCGTGGTCATGGTAAAAGATTTTTACTCCGTTATTGTCTGCGTAACCTTCGGAATATTGCTTTTCTAAATCCATGAAGTTTTGAATGATTTCGAGTTAGTAGTATTTTTATACTAATGTACTCAGCTTATATTACCAACACTTCATAACACTGATATAGTCATTGGGTATTTATGAACTCACAAATGGTCTCCAATAAAGTTCGAGCAGCCTATGGCATAGGTGACTATGCTATCTGTTTGTATTGGAGTGGGGTCGGCCTTTATCTTTTATATTTCTACACAGATGTTGTCGGTATTACGCCTCTGCTTGCTGGTTGGATTTATGCTCTAGGCATAGCATGGGACGCAGTTACTGATCCCTTTATGGGCTACCTTGCCGAGCGAACTAGAACTAAAATGGGCAGCTATCGTCCCTACATTTTTTATGGATCAATCCCATTAGCTCTGTCCTTTGTTCTCTTATTTTGGGTCCCGCCATTTGAAGGCATGAAATTATTTTTATTTTTATTAAGCGTAAATTTATTTCACAGAACATGTTTTACCATTGTCAGTGTCCCATATTCTTCTTTGACTGCCAGAATTACTGATGACAGCGATGAGAGAACAAAACTTACTACTGCAAGAATGCTAGGCGCATCCTTTGGGACTTTAACTATCTCAGCTCTAGGCTTTCCAATTGTTCTTTGGTTTGGTGGGGGAGAAGAAGCACTTGGTTTTATATTTTTGGGCATAATTTCTGGGCTCACAGCAGTTCTTATTTTAAGCATTACTGTTAGATATGTAGAAGAGCGGAAGTTTAATTTCACGGCTGCCCAACTTCCAAGTTTTTCTAGAGTCGCTGTTTCAGTTGCAAATAACTATCCATTTTGGATCGTCTTTGCCTCGATTTTAATTCTTGTCTCAACCTCGGTTATGTTTAATAACAATTTAATTTATTTTGTTAAATATTCACTTGATCTTCATGCATATCAAGGCTTGATTCTCGGAGTTAGCAGTGGCACTGCCTTTTTGGCCATTCCATTTTGGGCTTATGCCGCAATTAAAATAGGAAAAAGAAATTCCTGGATGATAGCAATGAGTTTGCTGTTAATTGGTTTTGTCATTTTTTATGTTTATCCCATCTCAACCTTAAATGAACTCCTTATTATTCTTGGGTTTATTGGAATTGGTAACGGTGCCACTGGAGTATTATTCTGGTCAATGTTGCCAGATACGATTGAGTACGGTGAGTGGAAAACTGGAATTAGAACTGAATCTTCTCTGTATGGCTTTATGACCTTTGCACAAAAAGGCGCAATAGCATTTGCTGCGCTGTTACTCGGAGTAGCTCTCACACAAATTGGGTTTGAGCCCAATCAAGCTCAGTCAGAAGAAACATTGTCAGGGTTAAAATTAATCATGACATGGATACCGTTGGCAGGAGTGATGATCAGTTTTATTTTGGTTTACTTTTACCCTATTGATAAATCATTTCATGACAAACTCATTACAGAAATTGAAGACAGGAAGTTAGCGAATGCAAAAAATTAAATGGGGCATCATAGGTCCTGGATCTATTGCTACTGGATTTGCTCATTCTGTTGAGTATTGTCAGAACTCTGAATTAACTGGAGTGTTTGGGCGAACAAAAGAAAAAGCCAATGATTTTGCGAAGCTATTTAATATTCAGTCCTTTGCTTCTTTGCAGGATTTTTTATCCTCTGAAGACATAGATGCGGTTTATGTGGCCACACCTCACAGCGACCATTTTATCTATGCTTTAGAGGCTATCAAGCATCACAAACACGTTCTTTGTGAAAAGCCTCTGACCATGAATGCTCATGAAAGTATGATTCTATTGGATCTTGCTCAATCGCTTAAAGTATTTTTGATGGAAGCATATATGTATAGAGCACATCCTCAAACCTTAAATATTTTGAATCAATTGTCTATATTCAATGAGACAAATGAAAAAATATTAATCGAAGGTTCGTTTGGATTTCAAGCAGAAGTCTCGTCGGATCATCGTCTAAGAAATCCATTATTGGGCGGAGGAGCAATATTAGATGTGGGCTGTTACCCCTTGTCCATGTGCAAATTAATTGCTGGACATCTTCAAGATCTGCCTTTTGCTGAGCCTAAAAGTATCACTGCAACAGGCAGATTAGATCAGACCGGAGTAGATCTGCAATCGGATGCTCATCTAGTATTTTCAGATCAAATTGAAGCAAAAATAAGTTGTGCTATCGATGAGCAACTTCTTAATAGACTAGTTATATCTAGTGGCGACATCTCAATGACTGTGAGTGATCCTTGGCATTGTGGGCAGTTCCAGGAAGGTAAATCATCTATTGCTATCAATCATGCATCTGGCTTAGTTGAAGAGATTTCTTTTTTTGATCAGATAGGTCTTTTTACCAGAGAAATTGAACATGCTTCTAACTGTATTCTCAATCAAAAAATTGAATCAGATGTTATTTCTCATGCAGACACTCAAAGCAATATGTTCTGGCTTGATCAATGGAGGCAGCAGATGCAGATTGTTTGCCCTAAAAATTTAATCAAGAATTCTCCAGTGCTAGAGTCTAAGGCTTTTTTAAATCAAACAACTAAACTTGAGAATGTAAACTTACCAGGGCTAGATAAATTAGCTTCAAGATTAGCCTTTGGCTGCGACAATCAAACCTCTGAAGTTCATGCCTTCACAATGTTTGATAATTTTTATGGATCAGGCGGTCGAATTTTTGATACAGCCTACATTTACAACAACGGCATGGGAGACAAGTACCTAGGGCAGTGGATAAATTCTCGACAATTAGAAAAAGAGATCATCGTCATTGGTAAAGCAGCCCATACTCCTCAATGCGAGCCCCAGTTTATAAGACCGCAGATACTTGAATCTTTAGAGCGTCTCCAGATTAAAAAATTAGATATCTTCTGCCTGCATAGAGATAACTCAGAGGTTCCTGTTGCAGAATTTATCGATGCATTAACTGAGATAAAAGAAGAAGGCTTGATTGATTTAATTGGCGCATCTAACTGGGAGTTAGATAGATTTTCTGAAGCTCGGGAGTATGCATTCAAAGAAAAAAAAGAGCCATTCAAAGTATTAAGCAATAATTTCAGTTTGGCTGAAATGATTGAACCTGTGTGGCCAGGTTGCGTGGGTGTGAATGATGCCTATATGGAATATATCCTCAAAGAGGAAATATTATTATTTCCATGGTCAAGCCAAGCTAGAGGTTTTTTTATTCAGAAAAAAGAAGTTATGTCTTCGGAGCATTTCTCTAACCCAACTTTAGACGAAGAGATGAGAGTTTGGCATTATGAAAAAAATTTAAAGCGCCGAGAAAAGTGTTTTGAATTAGCTGCAAATAAAAATGTTCAGCCGATACAAATTGCTCTTGCATATGTTTTGCATAAATCTCCTCTAATTTTTCCGCTAGTAGGACCAAGAACAATTTTTGAAACAAACAGTTCCATACAATCTTCGCAAATTACACTAACGGCCCAAGAACTTCTTGAACTTGCTCAAGACTAATTGTTTCTGTGAGGTGTATTCGTGTTGCAGAGGATCCGATTAGAATCGCATAGGAACCCTGTCTAATCTTCCAGCACTTGTCTTCAATGTCCCAGTATGAGAAATTTCTTTGAGTGAGCCTGATCTCAACAGTTTTTTTATCACCAGCTCCTATCGTCTCTTTTGCAAAGCCTTGAAGGGTCTTAATTGGCTCAGCATTGTCTGAATTCTCAAAAGCAACATAACACTGTGCAACTTCTGCCCCAATTACATCCCCAATATTTGCAATCATAAATTTACAAGATACTTCCTTGCTATCACCCATTTTAATTTCAAGATCACTATATTGAAATTGGGTATATGAAAGACCATGACCAAATGGGAACAATGGGTCATTAGCTTTTCTGTCATACCATCTATAGCCAACTAAAAGCTTTTCGTCATAGTTCATCTGCGCATCCTTGCCTGGATAACAATCATAAGCAGGAGTATCTGCAATATTTTTTGGAAAAGTAGTAGGCAATCTTCCAGAGGGATTAACCTCCCCAGTGATAATATCCACCAGAGCATTTCCAAATTCTTGACCAGCAAACCATGTCTGAATAACAGCATCTGCATTATCAATCCATGTCATTTCAACGGGTGAGCCGGTATTAATAACGACTGTGGTATTTTTATTGGCCTCTAAAATTGCTTTAATTAAGGAGTCTTGATCAGCAGGTAAACTTAACTCCGCTCTATCATTGCCTTCGGTCTCCCAGTCAGAATTAGTTCCAGCAATCAATATGACCTGATCTGCATTACCTGCAATTTCAATTGCTTCTTTAAATAAATCAACCTCATCAGGTGCTTGGCAGCCAATATATACTGCAGGAAAATTTCCTTCAAAATAATACTGCACTTCTATGCTGTAGCTTTTGCCTTGTTGCAGATTTAGAACTCCCTTTTTTGAAGCTGAGCTAAATGTGAAAAAAGCCTCCCCTGGCTCTATATCATTCCAATTATCAATCAGTTCCTTGCCATCAATTAATAACCGACACTGGCCAATTCCAAATATTTCAAATTCATGATCACCGGAGATCTCCGGTGTATATTTACAAGAAAACCTAACTGAAATATTAGACCTTTCTTTTTTACCAATCACCTCTTTTGCAAAACCTTCAAAAACCCAAAATTTATTTCCTATTAGATGCTCAGATAAAATTAAATTTTCTTCAAAGTTCTGCCCATCAAAGTACTCAACTAAAAATCCTTTTTTATCACTTGTAAGCTCCTCATTAATTTTTGGGAGGTATTTATGGGTATGACATCCTTTCGCATACTCGATTTTTATTTCTCCAGGAAGCCTATCTTTAAAAGCTTCTAGAGGCTGTACTTGATAATGCGGCATAAGACTTGCACTGCCTCCACCTATGATTTGAGCATTTTTTGCATTTGGTCCAATCACTGCTAATTTTTTAATATTCTTTTTAAGCGGTAAAAGTCCTTCATTTTTTAAAAGCACCATGCCATCTGCAGCAGCTTTTCTTAATAGTTTTCGATGTGATGGCTGATCAATTGCTTCTTCTGGTCTGAATCCGGGTCTTTCAAAACGTTTAGAGAACTCAGCGACGGTTAGTATTCTTTTAACCTTGTCATCAATAAGCTCTTCATCTACCTTTCCATCTTTGATGGAGTTGATCAAGCTAGCACCCCAGACATTTCCTGGACCTGGCATCTCAAGATCAAGACCACCATTAGCATTTTCTTCAGTTTCCAGTGCAGCACCCCAATCACTCACCACATATCCATCAAACCCCCATTCTTCTTTTAATATGTCGATCAACAATTCTTGATGTGAGCTGCAATAAATATTATTTAGTTTGTTGTAGGCGCTCATCACAACTTTTGCATTACCTTGCTTAATGCCCATCTCAAAAGGTAATAAATATATTTCTCGAAGAGTTCTCTCATCAATGTTTGAACTAATTGCGTGCCTATTAAACTCTGTGTCATTGCCAACAAAATGCTTTAAGCAGGCTGCAACATTCTTGGATTGCACTCCATTCACATATTGAACCGCAATTTTGCCACTCAAAAATGGATCTTCAGAAAAGCTCTCAAAATGTCTACCGCCAAGAGGATGTCTATGAATATTAATAGTTGGCCCAAGCAATACATCCACATCCTTTGCATTTGCCTCTTCTCCCAAGGCCTCTCCAAGTTGATTAATTAATTCCAGATCCCATGTCGAACCTATTGAAATAGCACAAGGGAAACAGGCAGAAGATTTCCCAGAATTTGAATCACCTCTGATTCCATTTGGACCATCTGACATCTTAATACTTGGAACATTTGCATGGTCAATCTTATTTGTGTACCAAGAATTAAACCCACTAAGCAGCGAGACTTTTTCCTCTAAAGTAAGCTGGGAAACTATTTGATCTATATCTGTCATAGGTTAATCTTAAATCCTTTAATAATAAAAACACACTTTTTATGTCGGTAGAATTTATTGTTTTTTTTGCAATCCTATCTTTTCTTACCTCTCTGCTTACTTCTATATTTAGTGTTGGTGGAGGCTTAATCATGCTGGTTGCACTAGCGCAGTCATTTTCTCCAGCTACTCTAATTCCATTGCATGGATCCATTCAGCTTGCTAATAACTTCTCTCGTACGCTTGTTTACAGAGAGTTTGTTCAATGGGAGCTAATTAAGCACATTGTAATTTCTACAATGTTTGGCGCCCTAGTTGGAATTTTTTTATTTGGAACGCTCTCAGAAAACTTATTACTTATTTTAATAGCCAGTACCATTCTCTTTCTTACGTGGGCGCCGATAGATAATTTTATTCTCTCAGTAATGAAAAATGATTGGTTTTGCGGTCTAATTTCAGGATTTGCAGGTATTTTTGTTGGTGCAAATGGACCGCTAGTAACAGCCTACTTAAGAACAAAAAATTTATCTCCTGAAGTTTTAGTGGCGAATCATGGAGCAATTATGATTTTTCAACATGCAATTAAAATCATCTTATTTACTTCTTTTTTTAGCTTTACTATTCAGGACTATTTCCTCTTTATTTTTATTCTTGCACTCACTGGTTATGCAGGCGCAAATTTAGGCAGAAGGCTCATCTCAAACATTTCATTTGACAGCTTCAATATTGCCTTAAAAATATTGTTAACATTTTTGTCAATATTTTTAATTATATAAGTAAGAGCATCAGTGCATTGCCATAAAAATATTCGTACAATAAATTAATTCAAGGAAAAGGAATAGCAATGAAATTAGTATTAGGTTTATTTGGTTTAGAGAACTTTTATGGTGGTGACGTAAAGTCCTATATTGAAATTGCGCAGATGGGAGAAGAGCTAGGTTTTGATGCCGTTAGCGTTACAGATCATGTGGTCATGGGCAAGAATCTGCATAAATATCCTTTTGGTCAATTTCCAATGCCATCAGATGCACCATGGTACGAACCTTTAACTCTTTTAACGATGATCGCAGCAAATACTAGCTCTATTAATTTAGCTACAGCCGTTCTTATCGCTCCATTGAGAAGTCCCGCTCTCCTAGCAAAGACAGCAGCCAGTCTTGATGCAATCTCCAATGGCAGACTTGAGCTAGGCGTCGGTTTGGGTTGGCAGGAAGAGGAATATGAGGCATCCGGCATTTCCTTTGATCAAAGAGCAAAGATTTTTTGGGAAACATTAGATATCTGTCAATCATTATGGAAGGGTGGTCCAGTTTCACATAAAGGAGAAATATTTGAGTTCAATGATATTTGGTGTCATCCCATACCTCCACAAGGTAGTGACATACCGTTACTTTTTGGCGTCAAAATGACAGAATCTAATGCACAAAAAATTGCAAAAATTGGCCACGGATGGATACCCATTAAGACCAGCAGAGACTTTATATCAGAGGGCAGCGAGAAACTTAATAACGCATTTAAAGAAGCAGGTAGAGATGACAAGCCCAGAATTAGAGGGCAACTTCCTACATGCGTTGATTCAAATGGAGTGCCTAGCGTTGACTTAACTTTAAAAGAGTTAGAGAAATCAATGGAAGCAGGTTTAGAAGAAATAGAAGTGTTTCCAATTAATTTCGCTCAGTCACCAGATCATTTACGAGAAGTGCTGGAACTAATAGGGGAGCTTAAAAAATAATGGACATCAAAAATTTATCAACTCAAATTATCTATCAATATGCTTCTATTATTGATTCAAAAAATTTCTCTGAACTATCGCGCATTATGTGGGATGAATTTTCGCTGACAGGACCTTATGAGTTAATTGGCTTGGAGACTTTCATTGGGGCTGTCCAACAAAACTTAAGTACTTACAAAAGTACCATGCACTTAATAGGTAATGTAGAAGGTCAGTGGGATGGAAATACTTATACTGGTAAGACATATTGCATAGCCAGTCACATGCTTGAAGAAAACGGACAATCCAAAAAACTAGATATGGGCATTATCTATGACGACACCATAGAGTTACGTGGCGAAGAAGCAAAATTCTTAAATAGGCACTTTAATCTTCAATGGCAGAAAACCGATCCTTTGGACTTTTAGTCAGAGGTCACTATTTCGGTTTGAAGTGAAGGTTTAATGAGTTTGTAAACAAAGTTTTTAGCAATTCAGCACCTGGCATCCCAGAGTATGTAGGTCGCATAATCAGTGAGATTTCTCTGTGCGGTCCAGGCTCATTTAAATGTGATTTTAGTAAATCTTTGTTAGAGCTGAGTAATTGTCCTAATGCCATGTGAGGCACCAATGTACTTCCCATGTTTCCTTTAACCAGTTGCACTAAAGTTGCTAAACTTGATGCCTTTACAACATGCTTTGAATCACCAGAGATTTTGCACGCATCTAGGATATGATCTTTTAGGCAGTGTCCATCATCCAAGAGCATTAATTCTGAATGTTCTAATTGAGTTGCCCTAATTTCTTGCTTCCCTGCATTCTTATTTTCATGGTGAGCTATCCAGTAGAAATCTTCTTCCCAAAATTTTAAAGAAGTTAAACCCTCTAAGTTATAAGGCAGGGCCAAAATAGCCATATTTAGCTCTCCATTCTTTACTTTATTTACTAGAATATTTGACTGACTTTCTTCTATGCGCAAAGTAAGATTTGGGTAAGCCTTTTTAATTTTTGGTAATACAATTGGTAAGAAGTAGGGGCTAACAGTTGGGATAATTCCAATGGAGATATTGCTGGAAAGGGGATCTGATTGATTTTCTACTAATTTTTGAATCTCGAAGATTTGCAATTGTATGGACTGAGCTTTTTTTAAAAACTCAGCTCCAAGGGTGGTAACAAAGACTTTTTTATTATCTCTTTCAAACACCTTAAATCCTAAATGTTTTTCCATTTCAGTAATTGCATTACTTAAAGTAGAAGGAGAGACGAAGCTAATTTCAGCAGCTTTTTTGAAGTGCAGAGTTTGAGACACTGCCAAGGCATACTCTATTTGTTTCAATGTAATCATTTAATTTTCTTTTATATTTTTTATATGCAATAAAATCGAATATAACATCCTTATTTTATGTATTTACCAATACATATATTAACTATAAACTAGACTCAATCAAAGCATTTATTAATGCATTGAAACAATTTCATATTTAATTTCGTTTAGGAGGTAAATTACTATGAATAATGATACTGAAGGCAAATGTCCGGTAATGCACGGGAGTTTATCTACTAACAGCTCAACTGGTACATCTAATAAAGATTGGTGGCCAAATCAATTAAACCTAAATATTTTGCATCAACATGATCAAAAAGGCGATCCAATGGATGCGGATTTTGATTATCAAGAAGAGTTTCAAAAGCTTGATTATCAAGCGCTGAAGCAAGACCTTAACGACTTGATGACTGATTCACAAGATTGGTGGCCTGCAGATTATGGTCACTATGGACCATTTTTTATCCGCTTGACTTGGCATGCTGCTGGAACATATAGGACTGGTGATGGAAGAGGGGGCGGAGGAACTGGAGCTCAACGTTTCGCTCCTCTAAACAGCTGGCCTGATAATGGAAACTTAGACAAAGCAAGAAGATTGCTATGGCCAATTAAGCAAAAATACGGAAAACAAATCAGTTGGGCAGATCTTTTGATTTTATCTGGAAATGTTGCGATTGAGTCAATGGGTGGAAAAACATTTGGTTTTGGTGGAGGCCGAGCTGATATTTGGGCACCTGAAGAAGATATTAATTGGGGAGCTGAAAAAGAATGGCTCACAAATGAAAGATATACAGGCGAAAGAGACTTAGCCAATCCTCTTGGTGCTGTTCAGATGGGATTAATTTACGTGAATCCTCAAGGTCCCGATGGTAATCCAGATCCTAAAGCGAGTGCGATAGATATTCGTGAAACATTTGGTCGCATGGCAATGAACGATGAAGAGACTGTTGCTCTTGTTGCTGGTGGACATACATTCGGTAAGGGTCACGGTGCTGGACCCGATAGCCATGTTGGTGCTGAACCAGAAGGTGCAGATATGGAAGAAATGGGTTTTGGTTGGATAAGTTCCTTTGGTTCAGGTAAAGGTAGCGATACCATCACAAGTGGCTTTGAAGGCGCATGGACTTCAAATCCTACTCAGTGGGATAACGGGTATTTTGATTTATTGTTTGGTTATGAGTGGGAGCAAGTGACTACGCCTGCAGGAGCTATTGTATGGCATGCTATTGATCAGAAAGATGAGGACCTTGCACCTGATGCAGAAGATCCATCAAAGAAAGTTCCAACCATGATGACTACTGCCGATATGGCCCTTCGTGAAGACCCAATTTATAATAAAATTTCAAAACGTTTTCATGAAAATCCAGAGGAGCTAGCAGATGCATTCGCTCGCGCATGGTTCAAGTTACTTCATAGAGATATGGGCCCTGTAAGCCGATATCTTGGACCAGAGGTTCCTTCCGAGGAGCTTATTTGGCAAGATCCAGTTCCTGCTGGAAATGCAGACTATGATGTCGAGTCTGTTAAATCTGCAATTTCTGAGAGTGATTTAACTATTCAAGAAATGGTTGAAACTGCATGGGCTAGTGCGTCTACCTTTAGAGGTTCTGACGTAAGAGGCGGTGCTAATGGAGCAAGGATTCGCCTGGCACCTCAAAAAGACTGGGAGGCCAACAAACCTGAGCAATTAGCTCGTGTTCTGAGTCTTTACGAGACTATATCTATAGATTCTGGAGCATCAATGGCTGATGTCATAGTGCTTGCTGGTAACGTTGGGATTGAGAAGGCATCAGGCTTAAAGGTTGACTTTACACCTGGAAGAGGAGATGCATCACAAGAACAAACGGATGTAGAGTCTTTTGCAGTCTTAGAGCCAATTGCAGATGGCTTCAGAAATTTCCAAAAAGCTTCTTCTTCAATGCCTGCTGAAGAAATGATGCTTGATAAAGCTCAGTTACTTGGTTTAACAGCTCCTGAAATGACTGTTTTATTAGGCGGAATGAGATCACTAGGAATTAGTAATAATGAGCATGGTATTTTTACTGATGATTCAAATAAGCTAACCAATGATTACTTTGCAACGCTTCTTGATATGTCTGTTCAATGGAAGCCTAATGGCTCTGAAAAATCATTCATTGGTACTGATCGTGTGTCCGGTGAAAAAATTAGAACTGCTTCAAGAGTTGATCTTGCATTTGGTTCTAACTCTCAGCTTAGAGCTATAGCAGAAGTTTATGCTAGCAGCGATGCACATGATAAATTTGTCAAAGACTTTGTTTCCGCTTGGAACAAAGTGATGAATATTGATATTGCTTGATGCGCTAGCTTAGGCTTATTTTGAAAAAGGGCTCACTTGAGCCCTTTTTTTGATCCACGATAAGTGATTTAAAAATGTGGAGGTTTCTCATAATCTATTGGTGGGAACTTGAATTTTTGATCTTTCAAATCAACCTTCTCTCTTTTTTTAATGTATTTGGACATCACATCAGCGGCATCATCAGTAGCGGATGGAATCTCCTTCTTATCATTATCCAGCTTATCTTTACTCATAATCTCTTTTTTCTAAACAATGACACAGTTTACCTAATCTGCAGAATATTTTGATGAACCATAAATGTTTAGTATGATTCATTGATGAAAATAGCAATCTACCCTGGTTCTTTTGATCCCATTACTTTTGGCCACATAGACATTACTGAGAGAGCCTGTGCACTGTTTGACAAAGTCATAGTCAGTGTCGCTGAGAGCAAGTCTAAAAACCCGCTTTTTAGCGTTGCTGAAAGAATTGATTTGGCACAAGAGATTTTTAAAGATAATCCAAAGATTGAGGTCATAGGTTATGCCAGCAAGCTAACCGTTGATCTTGCAAGAGAGAATAATGCTATAGCTATTATCAGAGGGTTAAGGGCCGTTGCAGACTTTGAATATGAATTTCAGCTTGCAACTATGAATCGCAGTCTTGCCCCAGATATTGAGAGCATTTTCTTTACTCCCAAGGACACTCTGATATATGTCTCCTCTAGTTTAGTCAAAGAAATTGCTAAACTTGGTGGAGATGTATCTCGCTTCGTTAGCCCGAATGTTAAAGATGCGCTTGCGGAGAAATACTCAACTTAACTCTGGCATTTGCTGCAAAAGAAAGAAGCTCGCTGGGTCTGAACTATTCTTTGAATGATGCCTGCTTTACATCTTACGCATTCTTGACCTTCACGATCATAAGCAGATAATTCAATCTTAAAGTAACCTTGATTGCCATCTGGTTGATAGAAATCTTTCAGCGTTGTCCCTCCAACTTCAATAGCTCTTCGAAGAATTTTTTTTGCTGACACTGCAATGTCTAAAGATTGTTTCTTGGTAATTAATTTGGATCGTTTGGTGGGGCGAATCCCAACATCAAATAGAATTTCATTGGCGTAGATGTTACCAATGCCAACCACATGGGATTGATTCATTAGCGAGATCTTAATTGGAGAGTTAACTTTTCGCAGCCTTTTAAACAAGTACTCTCCATCAAAGTCTTCTGACAATGGTTCTGGTCCGAGTTTATCGAGTAAAAAATGATGCTGAGGGTCTGATACAAAGTGCAGCGATCCAAATCTTCGGGGATCATTATAGATGAGCTTGGCATCTTGAAAAATGAACTCAACATGATCATGTTTTTTATAAAAGTTAGATTCTTTTTCAGCTATTCGAACTGTTCCAGTCATCCCAAGATGAAGCAATATTTGAGAGTCTTTAACATGAAATAGAATATATTTTGCCCTTCGGCTTATTTGATCAACTGTTACGCCCTTAAGATTTTTAAATGCTTCTAGATCTACTGGCCACCTAAGATTTGGGTTGTGAATTTCTACAGATTCAAGAATCTGATTCTGAAATGTCTGTATTGCTCGAACCGAGGTTTCTACCTCAGGTAATTCTGGCATTAACCGAGTAAGCTATTGATCTCTATAAGATTTTCTGGACTCAGGGTACCAGCAGCAAGATGCAAGCGCAGGGTAGTGATCAGGTAGTCATACTTAGCATTGGCTAGATTTCTTTCAGCGCTGTACAGATTTTTTTCAGCTTGCAACAGATCGACAATATTTCTTGTGCCGACTTCATAACCAACTCTAGTAGCTTCCAGGGCACTGGATGCAGATACCACAGCTTGCTTTTGAGCTCTAAGATTTGCTACCAATGTCACAACATTAGAATACTGACTTCGCACATCCTGTATAACGCTTCTCTCAGCAAACAGAGCATCTTCCGATGATTTGTTTGATTCAGCATAAGCTTGCTTGGTTCTTGAGATCACAGCTCCACCTTGAAAGATAGGCATGGAGAGTTGAAGACTGTAAGTGTCTCTCTGAGTTTCATCAGGCACGGTAATATTAAAAGCACCACCAGTATTCAGGCCATCATATGCATATTGATTAGTTTCTGATTCAGTTTGCGCACCAACAATATCAACTTTAGGTAAATGATTTGAAGCAACGCTGCGAGCATTGTTTTTTGATGCATATTTTCTTAAATTAGCTGCTTTTAACCTAAAGTTATTTTCCACCGCTTTTCTTGCCCACTCCTCTTTAGAGGCTGGTACTGGATTGGTAACACTCAGGTCATTCACTAGTCCATCAAGAGATAAAATTTCCTTCCCAACAAGTGCATTTAAGGCTTCCTGAGCTGTGAATACAGTCCCTTCAATCCTAATTCTTGAGGCCATGCTCAGATCAAATGCTAATTGAGCTTCTTGAACTTCGGTAACCGCAGAAAGACCTACCTCATAGCGTTGGCTGCTTTGATCTAACTGTTTCTTGATTGCTTTCTCTTCTGATCGCGCTGCATTTAAGTTATCGATAGCTCTTAGAACATTGAAATAGAGCTCAGCAGTTCTAACAATTAATGCCTGTTGAGAGTATGCAAAATCTGCTTCAGCTGCATCTGTTAAAAATTTTGATTGACGATATTTAAACCAGCTATCTAGCCTTAGGAGTGGCTGAGTGAGCCGGGCAGAAGTATTAAAGTTATTGTATTGATTTTGAAGGTTTCCATTTTGATAGTATTCATTCCAATTAGTCTGAGCATTTAGGGTAATGCTTGGCAAAAGAGCTGCTCGTCCCTGTACTTTAATTTCCTTTCCAGATAAATAAGAATATTCCGCAGACTTGTATTGAGGATCATTCTCCAAGGCATCATTGTAAATATCTAATAGGCTATCAGCGAACGTAGAGATACTAAAGAAAGCAGCGAGTGTAATTAAAAATTTTGATTTCATAATATATCTGAATGTTTACAGTGTTAACATTAAACCTCTTAAGGGGTAGCTATGTCAATGAGAGTATTTTAATACCTGTCTCTTATACACATCTCCGAGCCCACGAGACCTCTCTACATC
>OJDG01000134.1_pt1 | contig 17860 bp, 13 predicted proteins | sample 1592411 | NCBI WGS metagenome assembly OJDG01 (sample SAMN05416759, study PRJEB24817) | seawater metagenome | isolation source: Sea water | place: Canada:Atlantic | collected 2013-07 | reverse complement strand
CACCTGAGATGCGCAGTATTTTAATGGTCGGTTTTCTGGGTGCATTCACTACTTTCTCAACATTCTCGCTTGATGCCCTTGGTCTGTGGCAAAATGGCCACCTTTTGTTGGCGCTGGTTTATGCGCTGGGTACAGTTGTTTTATGCTTGGCGGCTATTAGTATTGCGGTCTGGCTAACACGTTTATTTTTGATCTAATTTTAAGGAAGTTACCATGCTCGACCCGAAGCTATTACGTTCGGATTTAAATGCCATTGCCGATCGCTTGGCTATTAAGCGCTATGATCTTGATACCGCGGCTTTTACCACCCTCGAGGCCCAGCGCAAGGAACTACAGCTCGCGGCTGAGGCCCTGCAGCAGGAACGCAATACTTACTCCAAAACCATGGGCAAGCTGATAGGCGAGGCCAAAGCCAAGGGTGAAGATATTGAGCCGTTAAAAGCCAAGGGCGAGCAGCTTAAGAATGATTCGGCTGCGGCAGATGCTGCGCTGGCTACTGTGCAGGAAGAGCTGGATGCGCTGTTGCAAGGTATTCCCAATATTCCCCATGCCTCTGTGCCTCCAGGTAATGATGAAGATGACAATGTGGAAGTGCGCCGCTGGGGTACGCCTAAGGCTTTTGATTTTGAGGTCAAGGATCACGTTGATCTAGGCGATGCGCTCAATGGCTTAGATTTTGATACAGCCTCAAAAATTACCGGTTCGCGCTTTTCGCAGATGCGTGGCGGGCTGGCTAGCCTGCACCGCGCATTAACGCAGTTTATGCTAAACACCCATATTCAGGAGCATGGTTACGAGGAGGTCTATGTACCCTATATTGTTAACCGTGAGTCGCTTTACGGCACGGGTCAGCTGCCTAAGTTTGAGGAAGATTTATTTAAGCTGGATGATGAGCGTGAGTTCTATCTGATTCCTACGGCTGAAGTGCCTATTACGAATATCTATCGCAATGAAATCGTCGATAGCCTGCCGATTAAGTTTGTCTCTCATACCCCTTGCTTTCGAAGTGAAGCTGGCAGCTATGGTCGCGATACCCGTGGCATGATTCGTCAGCATCAGTTTGAGAAGGTGGAGATGGTGCAGTTTGTGCACCCAGATGAGTCTTGGGATGCGCTGGAAGGGTTGGTGGGTCATGCCGAAGCTATTTTGCAGAAGCTGGAATTGCCTTATCGCACGGTGATTCTCTGTGGTGGTGATCTGGGCTTCTCGGCGGCCAAGACCTACGATATTGAGGTGTGGTTGCCTTCGCAAGAGAAGTATCGCGAGATATCGTCCTGTTCTAACTTCACTGATTTTCAGGCGCGCCGTATGAAGGCGCGGTTTAGAAATGCAGAGGGTAAGCCTGAGTTGCTGCATACGCTGAATGGTTCTGGTTTGGCCGTGGGGCGCACACTGTTGGCGGTGATGGAGAATTACCAGCAAGCAGATGGGTCGATTGCAGTTCCTGAAGTATTGCAGCCATTGATGAATGGGCAAACTGTTATAGCCTGATAGAGTAACGTCATTCTGAGAGAAGACCCTTGGTTGCACTCAGCATGACAAAGTAAAACGCCATTGCATTTAGGATGAGCCAATACGCAGCCATCCTGAGCATAGCGAAGGATCTTTAGGAGCCAGCAACAAACCCCATGGATTACCTACCATTATTTCACAACCTTAAAGGCCGCCGTATTGTTGTTGTCGGCGGCGGTGAGATTGCCCTGCGCAAGGTTCGCCTTGTGCAAGAAGCCAGCGCCTTAATCACTATTATCGCTAAAGACTTCTGCCCAGACCTGCTCGAAATGGACGCAGCCGATAAAAAGCACGGTTGCAATGGCCTTGAGCTTATTACTGCCGCCTACCAACACGAACACCTTTTAAGCTACCCAGACACCGTTATGGTGATTGCGGCCACTAATGACCGCGATCTAAATCGCCTGGTATCTGAGCATGCTCAGGCGGCCAATATGCTGTCCAATGTGGTGGATGACCCCGGCTTTTCTACGGTGATATTTCCCTCAATTGTCGACCGTTCGCCCATTCAGGTAGCGATCTCCAGCGGCGGTGATGCGCCGGTGCTGGTGCGGCTGTTACGCACACGTTTTGAAAGCCTACTGCCGGCAGGTATGGCGAAGCTCGGCTCGTTGGCTGGTAGCTTTCGTGAGCGGGTTAAAGCCAAGTTTTCCAATGGCGCTGACCGCAAGGCATTTTGGGAAGAGGTGTTTTATGGACCTATTGCCGAGCAGGCCTATGCCAATAACCTTGAGCAAGCGGAGCGCCTGTTAGCTGACAAACTTGAGAGCACCGATGCATTTAAAACCGGCGAAGTCTATCTGGTTGGCGGCGGCCCGGGTGACCCTGATCTGCTGACCTTTAAGGCACTGCGATTGATGCAGCAGGCCGATATTGTGCTCTACGATAGGCTGGTATCTCCTGCAGTACTTAATTTGGTGCGCCGTGATGCTACACGTATTTATGTGGGCAAAACCGCGGGCGATCATCCGGTTACCCAAGATAATATTAATCAAAAGCTGGTCGACTATGCCCTTGAGGGCAATCGTGTGGTGCGGCTTAAGGGCGGTGATCCATTTATCTTTGGTCGCGGTGGCGAAGAGATTGAAATGCTGGCAGAGCACGGTATTCCCTTTCAGGTGGTGCCGGGCATTACGGCGGCCTCTGGCTGTGCCAGCTATGCGGGCATTCCGCTAACGCATCGTGACCATGCGCAGTCGGTACGTTTTATTACCGGGCATATGCGCGGCGGCAAACGAGATTTAAACTGGCCCGAGCTGGTGCTGCCCAATCAAACTCTGGTCTTCTATATGGGTTTAAGTGGTATGGAGGCTATTTGCCAAGGGCTGATAAATCATGGCTTGGATGCCGCCACACCAGCCGCCCTAATTGAGAAGGGCACCACTGACGCACAGCAGGTGTTTATCGGTGATTTGAACACTTTACCCGGGATTGTTCGCGATGCTGGCCCTAAAGCCCCGACCCTAATTATTGTTGGTCATGTGGTGAGTCTGCAAAGTAAGCTAACTTGGTTTAATAACCCTGATAGCAAGCTGGAAGGGGTCATTAACAAAAACAATGAATCCTAGTAACGGATTTGAGGATAAGGTGTGAGCGAGAGTTTTGACTACGATCTATTTGTTATAGGCGCCGGTTCCGGCGGTGTGCGGGCTGCGCGTATGGCAGCCTCTAAAGGCAAGAGGGTAGCGGTTGCAGAAGAGCGCTATTTGGGCGGTACCTGCGTCAATGTGGGCTGTGTGCCCAAGAAACTGTTTGTGTATGCCTCGCAGTTCCCCGAATCGTTTCATGCCAGTGCAGGCTTTGGCTGGACTGTGCCCCAGCCACCTACATTAGACTGGGCGACTCTGCGCGACAATAAAACCGCCGAAATTGAGCGTCTTAACGGTATCTATAACAACCTCATCGATAACAGCGGTGCCGATCTTTTTGATGGTCGCGCCACTATTGCTGGGCCCCACCTTGTGTTGGTGAATGGCCAAACTTACCGAGCGCGCACTATTTTGGTGGCGACCGGTGGCTGGCCCTATATACCGGAGTTTCCCGGCAGTGAGCATGCGATTAGCTCTAATGAGATGTTCTTTCTCAATGAGCTACCCAAAACTGCGGTGGTAGTTGGGGGCGGCTATATCGCGGTGGAATTTGCGGGCATTTTAAATGGGCTTGGGGTTGAGACTCATCTTATTTATCGTGGGCCCCATTTACTCAAGTCGTTTGATCGCGAAATGAGCGATAAGATTAAGCAGGGCATGATCGACAAGGGCGTTCATATTCACCTTAATACCGAGATTAATAAGATAGCCAAGACGGACAGTGGCCTTACTGTTGCGCTGAATAATCAGGCAGATATGACAGCTGGGCTAGTGCTCTATGCAACTGGACGTGTCGCAAATAGCGCAGGGTTGGGCTTGGAAACCACCAATGTGGTAGTGCGCAATAATGGCGCTATTGCCGTGGATGAGCATTTTGCCACCGCAGACCCCAGCGTCTATGCGTTGGGTGACGTGATTGATCGCGTGCAGTTAACGCCGGTGGCCATTCAGGAAGCCATGGTATTGGTTGATCATCTGTATGGTGAAGGTGTGGCTAAGATTGATTACCGCGATATTCCCACTGCTGTGTTCTGTCAACCAGAGCTTGGCACTGTCGGGCTTAGTGAGGAGCAGGCTAGGGCAGAGTACAAAGATATTGCGGTGTATGTCTCTGACTTTAAGCCTATGCTGCAAACCTTGGGTGGTGGCGCTGATAGGATTACCATGAAGTTGATCGTGGATTCGGCCTCTGACAGGGTGGTTGGCTGTCATATGGTAGGTGAACATGCGGCTGAGATTATTCAGGGTATGGGCATTGCGCTAAAAGCTGGAGCGACTAAGGCACATTTTGATGCCACCGTGGGGATTCATCCATCGGCGGCTGAGGAATTTGTTACTATGCGAGAGAAGATTCGATAGTTAATTATAATCAATGAGTTATATTGATAATTTAATGTAATTTATCGATATGGAACATCGTTTTTTGGCGCTTAAAACTGACTCTTAGCCCGCTCCAGTAGCGAAAGATTCAGAAACTTCAGCTCACTCAGCGTTTTTTCTGCATCGGTCTGATTCTGATTCACCGCCACTATAATCAACGCATGACTCAACTCAAGGTAGGTGCGCCCCAAGCGCTCCAGCTCATTGGCTTTGCTGCTTATATCCATACGCTTAAACATGCGCGCCATTGAGGTGATAATCAGCTCGTCATGGACCAGATCAAGCTCCTTTAACTCAGGCACCCCATACATAGCCTGTACCAGCGGCAGTAGGCCCTGCTGATTGGTATACACCGCTAGCATGCGCTCGACACTGCCCTCGACAAATCGTTTAACGCTATAGCCCTCAACCGGCTCCGCCTCAAGCGCTTGCAGGGCCACATCCATTTCACCCACCCATTGCTCGGCGAGTGCGTACATGATGGCGTATTTATTGGGGAAGTAATGGTACAGCGTACCCACAGACACCCCAGCACGTTTGGCGACGAGGATGGTGGTGAGGTCATCTTGACCCACTTCTTCAAGTAGTTCGGCGGTAACTCCCAGTATCAGATTGCGACGCTCTTGCGCGCGCTTTTGCACAGGTTGAGCTCTAGATTCTGTCTTGCGTAGGCTTGTCATTAGAGGCGATCCTTCAGTGCGTAATAGAGCATGCCGGCAACCATACCAGGCCAGCGCAACAATGTGCCACCGGGAAACTTATGGGTCGGCAGGCTAGCCATTAAATCAAAGCGTTCGAGTTTACCCGAAATAGCTTCAGCAATTAGCTTGCCGGCAAAGGTGGCCGTTGGTACGCCATGCCCTGAGTAGCCTTGCATATACCAGATATTGTCGTCCACGCGGCCAAAATGGGGGAGGCGATTGAGTGTTATAGCTAGCGTGCCGCCCCAGCCATAGTCAATTCTGATGTCAGCCAGCTGCGGATAGACTTGCAGCATGTACTTGCGCACAAAGCCTTTGATATCTGATGGAAAGCCACGACGATAGTTCTCGCCACCGCCGAATATTAGGCGATTATCGCCCGAGAGCTTCCAGTAGTTAATTACAAAGCGACTGTCGGCCATGGATGTGTCCAGCGGTGCAACCTGCTGGGCCAGCTCATCCGAGAGCGGCGCTGTGGCTAATACAAAGTTATTGATCGGCATGATATAGCCATTTATTTTTGGCTCTAGCTTCTCAATATAGCCATTGCAGGCCAGTATCATTTCGCTGGCAGTGACCTGGCCCTGATCGGTTTTGACCACTACGGGCGTGCCTGAATAGCTCGTGACACGGGAGTTTTCATAGATCACCACTCCTGCGCGGGTAGCGGCTTCGGCCATACCTAACAGAAAGTTAAGCGGGTGAAGATGTTTTGAGGCGCGATCTACCAGGGCACCATGATAGGCCTGACTGTCGATGACCTCTGACAGGCGCTCTTTGGGCAAATAATCCAGTTGGTCGAAGCCATAGCGGTTATGCAGAAAGTCGACTTCCTCCTCTAGTTCCTGCTGGTATTTGGCACGATGGGCAAAGTGAATATTGCCATGTTTAAGGTCACATTTGATTCTGTGTTTTTGAATAAGGTCTTTAACCGTATCCACGGCCTCGAGGCTCATATCCCACAAGGTACTTGCAACCTCGCGGCCAAATTTGGCTTCAAGATATTGTTGGTCCTGACGCTGGCCAATACCCACATGACCGCCGTTACGGCCGGAGGCGCCAAAGCCAACCGTCTCAGCTTCGATAACGATCACCCTATAGCCGTGTTCTGCCAAATGAAGGGCGGAGGAGAGGCCTGTATAGCCTGCGCCAACCACGCAGATATCCGCTGCGTGCTGCCCCTCAAGCGATTCAAAAGCCAGGGATTTATTGGTACTGGCGCTGTAGTAAGAGCTCACATCATTACTCATTAGGTCATTCTCAGATTGACATTATGATGTTTTCGAACAATAATTCAATAATATTTGAACAATTATTCAACAATTTTTAGATAACCAATGCAAACAGGTGCTGTATGCAGTCGCAGACTGAGATAGAAAACTGGCTTAAAGAGAATCGAATCACCGAGGTAGAATGCCTAGTACCCGATATGACCGGTAATGCGCGGGGCAAATTTATTCCAGCTAAGAAATTTCTCAAAGAGGACAGCCGCTTGCCCGAGGGTATTTTGGCGCAGACGGTTACCGGTGAGTACTCAGACGATTATTGGGAGCTGCTGGATACCATTGATGGCGATATGCTTCTCGAGCCCGATGCCAGCACTGCGCGTTTGGTACCCTGGGCCAATGAGACCACAGGCCAGATTATTCACGACTGCTTCGCCAAAGATGGCACACCCCACCCTTTTAGCACCAGAGCTGTGCTTAAGCGGGTACTGGCACTTTATGAGAAAGAGGGCTTAACCCCGGTGATTGCCCCTGAGATGGAGTTTTATCTGGTTGAGCGCAATACCAACCCAGATATGTCGCTTAAGCCACCAATCGGGCGTTCTGGCCGACCTGAAACCGCCCGCCAGTCCTACAGTATTGATGCGGCCAATGAGTTTGAGCCCTTTGTCGAAGATATGTATTCCTATGGTGAAGCCATGGGGCTGGATATTGATACCCTGATTCACGAGTCGGGGGCCGCCCAGCTAGAAGTTAACTTCATTCACGGTGATGCCCTAGATCTGGCCGATCAGGTATTTACATTTAAGCGGATGGTTCGTGAGGTTGCGCTTAAGCACGATATCTATGCCACCTTTATGGCCAAACCTATGGCCACTGAGCCGGGCTCGGCCAAGCATATACACCAGAGCGTGGTTTCGAGCGCCGATGGCAGCAATATCTTTGCGACCAACGAGGGCGAGTACAGTCAGGCGTTTTATCATTATTTAGGCGGCTTACAGAAGTACACACCCTATATGATGAGTTTCTTTGCTCCCAATGTTAATTCTTACCGACGCTTTACCCGCGAGGTCTCTGCCCCAATTAATCTACACTGGGGCTGGGATAATCGCACCACAGGGCTGCGCGTGCCTGATGCCAACCCTAGAAATTACCGCATTGAGAACCGTTTCCCCGGTGCCGATGTAAATCCCTATCTGTCTATTGCCGCTACCTTAGCCTGCGGTTATCTGGGTATGAAGAATAAAATTGAGCCTTCAGCCGCCTTTGAGGGCAATGCTTACGAGGCAGAGTTGGTGCTACCAAGGACGCTGGAAGAGGCGTTGCGTGGGCTGCAAGAAGACCAGGATATTATCGATCTGTTTGGCGAGAAATTTATTCAGCTCTATACCTCGATCAAGCTGGTGGAGTTTGAAGAGTTTAATCAGGTTATATCCTCTTGGGAGCGTGAGCACCTGCTACTAAACGTGTAGCTACTGATGGGTTACAGGGGGTTAATTTGCGCTTAGAATAGCCCTTTAATTACTTGAGTATCTCGTCGCCTATGCATTACATAGTTACTCCTTTATCGATTATCTCTCTGGCGTTATTACTTTTCTCAAGCAATAGCCACGGGGCTTCCTATGTGGGTACAGAGCAATGTGCGGGCTGTCATCAATCAGAGCTGGCGCAGTGGCAGGGTTCTCATCATGACTGGGCAATGAAAGCAGCTACTGCTGAGACCGTGCTCGGTGACTTCAGTAACGCGACCTTTACTCATCAGGGCACGCGCTCAACATTTACCCGCAAAGACGGCGCATTTTATGTCAATACACAGGGTGCAGACGGCGAGTACCAGACCTTTAAAGTTGACTACACCTTTGGCGTTGAGCCTCTCCAACAATACCTAGTCAAGTTTGATGATGGGCGCATGCAGGCTCTGACGACGGCTTGGGATAGCCGTCCAAAAGAGCAGGGCGGGCAGCGCTGGTACCAGCTGATACCCAACGACGTAGGCGGCCCAGGCGATAGCTTTCATTGGACCGGTACCTACTTTAACTGGAATACTCGCTGTGCCGAGTGCCATTCCACCGGGCTGGAAAAAAATTACTCCATGGCCACAGATACCTTTGCCACGGCTTGGTCAGAGGTTAATGTCGCCTGTGAGTCCTGCCACGGGCCAGGTTCTGATCATATTGACTGGGCCAGATCCAGTAATCAGGGCGATAATAATGGCCTGCAAGTGCAATACTCTAAGCAGCTTAACTGGGTGATCGCCGAGGGGATGAGTATCGCAAACCCCCAGGGCGATCCACATAGGGGAGCAACCACTGAAATTGAATCCTGTGCTGCCTGCCATTCTAGGCGCAGTAAAATCAGCTCAGCGCCAATTAATAATTACCCTAGAGACAAAACCTTTCTCGATCATTACCAGCTGCAGACCCTTGAACAGGGCCTCTACCATGCGGATGGGCAGATTGAAGATGAGGTCTACGTTTATGGCTCTTTTTTGCAGAGTAAAATGCACCAGCGTGGTGTGACTTGCAGCAACTGTCACAACCCTCACAGTCTTGAATTAAAGGCTGAAGGCAATGCACTCTGCGCTGGTTGTCATGCACCGCAAACCTACGATACGCCAAAGCATCACCATCATGAGCAAGCTGACAGCACCGGTGCACAGTGCGTTAATTGCCATATGCCAGCCACTGTTTATATGGGTGTGGATGCACGACGTGACCACAGTATGCGTGTGCCAAGGCCAGATATTACGGCACAGATTGACGCACCCAATGCCTGTAATATGTGCCATACCGACAGGGCCACAGACTGGTCTGTGTCGGCCATTGAAAGCTGGCTGGGCAAGAAGGTAAGCAAGCCTGAACTGGCCGCCCAGGCTATTTATGCAGCCAGAACCAATGCGCCAGATGCCAATCAGCAGTTAATTGATCTAGCCAATAATGCCACCATTAATGAGTTGGCCCGAGCTACGGCATTGGGGCTGCTTGAGAATTACCCCAATATCTCCAGTTATAGCACCGCCCAGCAGCAGCTTAAAAGCGATAAGCCACTGCTGCGCATAGGCGCTCTTAATGCACTGGCATTTTTACCACTGCAGCAGCGCTGGCAGAATATTTCGCCGCTGCTAAATGACCCAGTTAGATCAGTTCGATTGGAAGCTACCAAGCTATTAATGGGTATTGCTGGACTCGACTCGACTCAGCAAGCTGAGTTAGAAGGGCATATTGAGCGCTATATTGAAGCGTTAACGGTCAATGCAGATATGCCTAATGGGCAGCTTAATCTTGCCGCGGCCTATCTAGCTCAGGGTTCTTATCAAAAGGCTGAACAGGCCTACCAGCACGCATTAAAGCTCGATCCACAGTCGGTACCGGCAAGATTAAATCTGGCGGATCTCTATCGTGTTCAGGGACAGGAGACCAAGGCGCTCAAGCAGTTATTGCAGGCGCAGGCTGCCAATGCCAGTAATGCGACGGTACTTTTCAGTCTCGGACTGGCGCAGATTAGAGGCAAGCAGATTGCTTCGGCGTTGATTAGTTTGGAGAAGGCCTCAGGATTGGCCCCTGAAATAAGTCGCTATAGCTATGTCTATGGCATAGCGCTAAATGGTCAGGGTCGAGGCCAAGAAGCACTACAGGTGATGACACGTGCACTGACCGGCGATAGTCAGAATAGAGATCTACTGTTTGCACTGACCACGATTAATAGAGATTTAGGCAGGCTGGAAGATGCTAGGGACTTTGCCAAACGACTAGTGTTAGCATTCCCCGAAGATGGTGCTGCATTACAGTTGCGCGACGCCTTAAAATAATAGCTTGATCGAGAGCAGACCATGAAAACAAAACTTATAGCGGGCGCTCTTGGCGCTGAGATTAGCGGCATTGATCTAACGGAGAAGGTTACAGCAGATGATTATCGCGGCATAAGAGCACTGCTGGTTGAGCACGAGGTTATTTTCTTTCGCAATCAAAATATATCACCTGCCCAACAGCATGCATTGGCGTCATCCTTTGGCCCTCTGCAGAGTCATCCGGCCTATGCAACTCTGCCGGGCTTCCCAGCAATTACCGTTCTCGAAAGTACTGCCGATAAGCCTAGTAAAATAGAGTGCTGGCACAGCGATATGACATTTCGATTGCATCCGCCAATGGGAACTGTACTGCGTTCAAAGATTATTCCGGATAAAGGAGGCGACACCTGTTTTGCCAGTATGACCGCTGCCTATGATGGCTTGTCACCACAGATGCAGACTTTTCTAAGCGGTCTAGATGCGGTGCATGATTTTTCTTATGGCTTTAAAGAGAGCCTAGCCGAAGAGGGCGGTCGCGAACGTTTAGCTGGGGCGGTTGCTGATAACCCACCAGTGGTTCATCCAGTGATTCGTACCCATCCAGAAAGCGGTAAAAAAGTGATCTTTGTGAATGCACTGTTTACCACCCATATTGTTGGGCTGCCGGCCGATGAGAGCCGAGCAATACTGCAGTTTTTATACCAGCACTGCATTACGCCGGAGTATACCTGCCGTTTTTCTTGGGATGTTGACTGCATTGCCATGTGGGATAACCGCAGTACCCAGCATAAACCGATCAATGATTACTTCCCAGCCCATCGCAGCCTTGAGCGCATTGTGATCGACGGTGATAGGCCTTATTAGATCATGAGAGTTTAGATCCACCAGCATTATAGGATTTACTGCCGTCATTCAGTCCAGGTGGAACTCAATCCAAACAAAAATCAATCATCATTTTAGCCACCAAGGGCTGGTCGACCTTTTCTTGAAATGAGTCCATCGCCTTTTGGTATGTTTCTGGTGGATAGTTCTCACGGCGAAATTCATACAGTTCACTGCTGTAATCCGGGTAGAACTCGGGATGCCCCTGAAAGGTTAATATATGCTCGCCCAAACTAGTGGCTGCAATAGGGCAGATATCTGTGGAAGCCAAAACAACCGTACCTTCAACCGGCTTTGTGATCTGGTCTTGATGGCTGTAAATCAGGTTAAAGGGCTCAGTACCAAGAAGGTTTGAGCCTGTAGGGCTAGTCTTTTTAACCCCAAGTCCCCAACCTACCTTAGCCAGATCGGTTTCACCGCCCAGCGCATGGGCCACCATCTGATGGCCAAAACAAACTCCAACTAACTTTTTCTTGCGACTGTGAAGTGTTCTAACAAACTCAGCCAGCTGAACGATCCATGGTACATCCTCGTAAACGCTACTTTTGCTGCCGGTGAGAATATAGGCATCGACCTCATCTATCTCTGCAGGATAAACACCTGCATTAACCGCGTAGTTGGCAAATTCTAAGTCCACCTTTTGGTCGTCATTAACGGAACTCAGTAGCTGTTGGAACATGGCCGGATACTCACCATATTTTTCCGCCAAATGTGGCACCACATCATCTGCCTGAAGTATGCCTATTTTTAGTTTTACTGTACTTTCTGCCACTGAATGCCTTCACCTGTAATCTATTGTCGAAATTTTAGCAGATAGGCTTCAAGATCGCGCTTTATTTCGGGGCCATAGAGATATAAACCTATGATATTAGGAATTGAAATTAAGAATACCATGGCATCTGAAAAGTCTAATACGGCGCTCAGTTGAATCATGCAGCCAATCGCCACAAAACCACAGAAGACAGTTTTAAATATAAGCTGTGTCGCTGCACCTTCACCAAATAAATAGGTCCAGCCCTTAAGGCCATAGTAGGACCAAGCTATGGTTGTTGAGAATGCAAAGAGTAGGGCGGCTATGGCAATAATATAGGGTGCCCAACTGATATGGTGAGCAAATGCGGCAGAGGTTAGAGCAATGCCCTCAAGCCCCCGACCTTCGTTTAGTAGGCCATTGGGGATTGCCGTAGTGACAATCACTAGCGAAGTCAGGGTGCAAATAACCATGGAATCAATAAAGGGTTCGAGCAGGGATACCAGACCTTCGGTTACAGGCTCGTCGGTCATCACGGCGGAATGGGCAATAGATGCCGAGCCAATGCCGGCTTCATTGGAGAATAGGGCACGCTGAAAACCAATAATAATAGCGCCGACCATACCGCCTTGGGCGCTGGTCCAAGTAAAAGCACTATTAACAATCAACGCTATGGCGCTCAGGAGATGCTCTGCACTCATGGCAATAATAATGATTGCTGAAACCATATAAAGGACTGCCATGGCGGGCACTATTCGTGATGCTGTAGTGGCAATGGAGCGAATGCCACCGAGAATAACCAACCCAACAGTACCTGCCATTAACAGACCAAATAACCAGCCGCGGCCATATAGATAGCTATCTTCGCCACCGGTAATACTCAACACCTGCACATAGGCCTGGTTGGACTGGAACATATTGCCAATACCCAAGCAGCCTATAACCAGCGCTAAGGCATAGAATCTACCGAGAAGCCTGCCTACTTTAGGCCAGTTGCGGTCGAGGAAAAAACGCTCTAGGTAATACATAGGGCCGCCAGATACAGAGCCATCGGCGTTGATACGGCGATATTTAACACCTAACGTACATTCGACAAACTTGGTGGCCATGGCTAAAAAGCCCGCCGTAAATAGCCAGAAGGCCGCGCCTGGGCCACCGATAGTGATGGCAACAGCAACGCCACCAATATTACCCACACCAACGGTGCCAGAAATGGCGGTGGATAGGGCTTTAAAATGGGAGATCTCACCGGGCTTATTGCCGCCGGCATGAGAGCCGCGCAGAATCCCAATAGCATGACTAAAGCCACGGAAATTAATCAGGCGTAGATAAAAGGTAAACCACAGTGACGCGATAGCCAGCCATAGTACGATAAGTGGAAAATCTTGATTAAAAATATGGATGCGGTAGAACACCACATCAGACAATACCTGTGCCAATGGCCGTATCAGAGCGTCTAGCTGTGAATCTACACTCATTTATTTCCCCTTAGTGCGAATAACTGGCTCGCCTAAAATTATAATTCACTTTAATATATTATTTTAACTAATTGATTTAATTAAACTTCTCTTTCTTTTCCAGACCGAGCACGCTCTTTCATATCTGACTGAATATAGACCTGATCTGTGGTACCCATGCTGGCATGGCCAAGATCATCGGCCATATGTTTAAGCGGTCTAGTCGCGATATCCTGCGAGGCACCAGTATGCCTAAGCCAGTGAGTTGTCGCCTCACGTAATGCCTTGGCTTCTTCGCTAAAGCCCTCAATCATCATTCGTTCGTAGGCTAAATCAAACGCCTGCTGAACTATTCGGCGCAACTGACGTGATGTCATACCGCCAGCGCCACGATTTTTCGAGACCAGAGTTGAGTTAACGCCAAAGGTGGTGCTCAGAGAAGCACGATATTTTTGATAGCGATCAATATAGGGTGAAAGGGCATTGGGCACTGAAATATCCCGTATCTTATTGCCTTTGCCCAATACCTTAAGCCAGTTATTGCCGTCGCTGTCTTGCCAAAAATGCTTCCAAACGGGTTGCCAGTTAGCTCTATCGGAAAGCTCAGATACCCTTAAATACAAGGTTTTAAGCATTGCGATAATAAACAGCGTGCGTTCATGGTCGGACGAGTCATCGGCTGCAGTCTGGGCGCTTTCGAGTACATAGTCCCACTGTAAATCAGACAGGCGTTTAATGTTTTTCTGGGTGGCGCCTTTAATAAGAAAGGGCGACTGTTTGCGAATCGCCGGTATAGGATTGCCAAAGGCATAGCCTTCGTCGGTCAAATAGTCGTAATAACAGGACACTGCCGAGTAGCAGATCTTCATTGCCTCATGGGAAAGTAAGTGCCCGTCTCTACTGGTTTCTACACTGTGACCCTCAGATAAGGCTTCTGCACGGTCTTCCTTGGCGATTTTCGCGGCAAATGGCCGCCAGTTTTTATTTTGACGCGACTCTCCGCCGATTATTTTAAAGCGATCCTGGACTGAAACGCCCACCCAGACTGGTGCTGGGCCATGTACAAAATCAAAATATGCCTCTAGATCTGGACGTTTAAGCTGAATAACGCTCTTATTCGCGACTGTCCATGCCCATAGCAACAGACGTTCAACCTCATTGCGATAACCACGGTAAGTGGCCTCAGATTTTCTGCTGTAGCTTTTAAGAAAGGCTTGGGTGTGTAAAAAGTCTTCACGGGCATCGGGAATAGTTTCACAAATAGTTTGTACAAACTGTTTTGAATCTGGATATTGGTCGAGCATAGCCATACCCATGGGAAGCCGCACAAAGGCTTTGTGGGCGTCAAACAATGGTGTAGCGTTAAATGCTTTTGACATAGGGTATGTGCTTGTTAGGTCGCCAAATCATTGGTTTGTACTGTAACAGGCTGTTTTCCTGCTGTCTACCTATGTCCACTAATTGAGATTAGAGGACATAAATAATGAGCGGATTATTTATTGAGTCAGACACAAGACTTTGGGTAAACCCTACTCGATCGGCCCGCATACAAGGCATGGTAACAAGCGTTCGCTTGGAAATTAGTTTTTGTGAGATTCTTGCTGACCTGGCCGCGATTGAAGTGTGCGCCACAGGATATCATCCACTGCAAATTCCCAGAGGCGTAGCTATCACGACAGATACCTCAATAGCCAAGCAAGTCCCACAAGAACTAAAGCCTGCTCCCCAATGAATGCCGCCCTTTTCACAGCCCTTTTTGACCACCCCTCGCCGACTTCGCAATAGTTCGACTAGCCTAGCAGTAAAAAGAAACCAGCATTGTAAGTGCTGTGCAATGCGATTGGCGCAGCTAAGTTGTTGGTGCGTTCTTGAATATAGCCAAAGACAAGTGAAGGTATAAGCACCGCCAGCGCGCAGACTGGAGGATGATTAATAAAATGCGCTAGCACAAACAGAATACTAGATAGTACATTGGCCAGTGAAAAAATAGACCAGCGCTGATGCAAGCGTTTGGCCAAAAAAGGCTGAATAAAACCTCTGAAGAGGATTTCTTCAATGATCGGAAAAAGCAACACCAAGCTCAGCAGCACAGACAGGTTCGTAATGCCTGTGACTCCCTTAGTTATATATAGCCATAGCCAGACCGGTAAAGGCGCTATTAGCAAGAATACAAAAATTGAGTCTTTAAAGAAGGTAGGCATGCTGGCAGTATCTTGACTGCGGACGTCAACAAATTCCCTTTCATCATTTTCACTAATTTTCCTTTTAGTGGATGCAATAAACCTTTACTTCAAACACCAATAACGTCAATCATTACCTAGCTGCTGACATTCAATGCGCCACGCCGACGAAACCTAAGCAATAACAATACCAACATAACCAATATCATAGACGAATCCATTGCGCGGCCAGTAGCAACTGTACATCCCCCGGATGTTCGCACCACTGGCACAGCCGTCAACGCCAGTAGTTCAGACAACAGGGTCACAGCAGCATCGCCATTATCTATTGTTACCCAAACCAGGCCACTGCCGGAATAACTACCAGCAGTGATAGTCGCGATATAGCTTCCATCACCTTGATCAACAAAGTTACTAACAGTAACACCGGGAATATGCGTGGTGGCTGTCACCTGCATATGCAGCAGAGGCGACTGTTGCTCATCGTATGCCCACACAGTGATGGCTGTAGTATCAGTGCCATTGGCCACCAGTGTGTGCTCATCTAGTACTACTTGGCTATTGGCACTGGGCACTCCAATGTATTTGACTGCTATACCACCAGGATCTACCAGCGTGCCATTGGCCACACCATCGACATCATTAGGGCCACCATCTTCGATTAACAAAAATACACAGTTGTGGCCTGCGGTAATGCCCTCACTGAAGTTTTCTGCATAGGCAGCAGGACAATCGCCTTGCTGGGCAAAGGTGGAGCGCACCTCATTGACCGCATTTTCAACAAAATTCTGCCAGCCGATGTTTTTACCCAAATATTTCCGGTATACCGCACCCTCGGGAATAACCTTATCGCCGAGCGAATGCACAACAGGATAGCTATAACCTGACTGCGCACCTGAAGAGACAAAAGCTGCTAAACCAACCGGATAGTCATAACTGATATCTTTAGCAATATCTTGGCTTACCATAAAATCTTCAGATATTAATGCATCATGATCACCCTGAGCCTGCGCCAAAGCGCCCAAGCCTAACTGGATACCCGGAATAGACATCGATAAGGTCTGACTGCTGTTATTCAGCACTAGAATATGGGATGCAGAGATGGCATCCAGATAATCGGGCACATTATCACCGTCACTGTCGACAGTACCTTCCTCACTATCGGGGATTCCATCGCCATCGGTATCCTGGCCATCAGCCAGAGTCGGCGCTGTTGCAATCACTTTCACCAATACAGTGTCAGTTACATAATAGGGTGGATTACCGCTGTCAGTAACCGCTGCATTAATGGAATACATGCCCAATAAAGTCTCGGGATCAAAGGTTAGACTCTGAGTCTCGGGGTCGACAAGGGCTGATGGCAGTCTATCGAGCGCATCATCCCAGTTCATCACATGGGTATCACTGCGATTGGGGTCTTTAATTTCTGGCGTAATAGTCACATCACCTGCATCTGCCGCCACTATTGTACTAATCACCGGCCCACCGGCATCAGTGACCTGAGTGACAACAAAGCCCAGCTGTGGGGCAATATTTTCCTCAATAATAGTAATCACCTGCCGCTGTGGCAATCCGGCCACTGCATTGGTGGGCGAACTTAGGCTGATTTCAATGGTCTCCTGCCCCTCTAATAACTCATCCGCGGTAATCGTCAGATTGAAGTTGCCACGGGTTCCCTTATCGATGGTGACCCTGTCACTCACATCAATGCTGTAATCTTCGCCCTCAACTGCCGTACCGCTGAGGCTAAAGGGCACAGTCACCGGATAGTCCGCCGCCTCACCACTGAGTAAGAACGCAATGCTAATGCTAACGCCTTCATCAGCATAGGTAGCTACCGCGGTGGTGACCAATGGAACCACCTTGAGAATCTGGGTTGCGGTAACCCTGCGATTGCCATCGCTCACCGACCAGACAATTTGGTGAGTGCCAGACACAAAAGGCCCGGTTTGATCAACTGATACTAGCAAGGGGTTACCATCGCCATCAGCGCCACTGGCAACACTCTCTGGATCCAAATTTACTGCAGTTAAATAACCGCTCGCTGTAACAACAATATCCTCAGGAATAATTAACCTAATAGATACTGGCTCCACGATAACCGTACGAACCACCTCAACTGCTGCATTACCAGCCCCATCACTGACATTGTAGGTCAATGTATAGGTACCAACCGTATTGAGATCCACAGTGCCTGTGACCACAATACTACTGGTGAGATCACCATCCACTGCATCTTGAGCTGTAGCGCCAGGATCAGTGAAGCTGTCCCCGACCTCCAGGGTAATAGACGCGTTACCTGCGAGTGTAATCACCGGGGCAACTTCATCAACATCCGTGATTGAGAAAGTAACCGTTGTCGCTGCACTGGTATTTGCAGAATCACTGGCAGTCA
>OJDG01000128.1_pt1 | contig 18047 bp, 18 predicted proteins | sample 1592411 | NCBI WGS metagenome assembly OJDG01 (sample SAMN05416759, study PRJEB24817) | seawater metagenome | isolation source: Sea water | place: Canada:Atlantic | collected 2013-07 | reverse complement strand
AGATGTAGAGAGGTCTCGTGGGCTCGGAGATGTGTATAAGAGACAGGTATATTGGCCGTCGTAGCGCTGCCTGCCTATCAAAACTATGTGAAACGCTCAGAATTTGCGCAAGTCATCGAAGATTGGGATGCGCTAAAACTCGCTTTTGAGCTGTGCTGGGAAATTGAGGGCGACCTACGAAAGTGTGATAAGTCCAATGGTGCAATTGCCAGTGCCATACAAGGCTTGCCGGGCGTTGACGTTCGCATTTACACCGGCAATACCCCATATACAACGCAGGTTAGGCTCTACAGCATGACGGTGAATCTTGCCGATGGTTCAGACGCTGGGATTCAATACGGGGCCGCCGCATTAAAGGGGGGTAGATTGGCTTGGACTATCACTGACGACTCTTCCAGCTGTCTGTCAGAAGGTATTTGCAGCTTGTGATTTTGAGTGCGAGTAAGCATTCCATAACGGTGTTTGACATGAACGCCCATAAGCCCGCTTCCTGTGATGTTAAGGTATGCCCTGAAAGCGGTGAACTCACCCGCTGCCTCTATGCGTTAACTACCGATGAACACTAGCGTGCACGCTAACGGAGCGCCAATCGACTTTGAAACGCATTGTTTAGCGATTCAGGAAGAGGGCTATACGGTATTTGCTGATATCCTATCCGAAGCTGAAATTAGGGCGTATCGGGCGGCACTTCAACCTTGGCTCGATAGAGATCTTTGTGGTCGTAATGTCTTTGAGGGTACGCGCAGTCATCGCGTTTACGCCATGCTTGCTAAGGACCCCATATTTGCCGAATTGGTCGCGCACCCCATCGCGTTAACTCTTGCCGAGCATTTTCTTGGAGAGAGCTGTCTGTTATCGGCTTGTTTGGCGATTGATCTAATGCCCGGAGAAACAGCGCAGCCCTGGCACACCGATGATGGGCATACTTCCCTCAAGCCACCCCATGACGTTGTAGGAATTTCGGCATTTTGGGCTCTGTCAGATACCACGGTTGAAAATGGCGCGACCGAGGTGCTTCCCCGATCCCATCTCTGGGTTGAGCAGGACCTTCCTGGTGCCTTATCCGCAGTTAATTTTGACAATACAGACAACACTGAAGAAGCGACCGGCCATGAATGTCATCCCGCCGCGAAAACAGTGACACTGACCGCCGGCTCGCTCATGGTGGCCCGAGGGGATCTGTGGCATCGTGGTGGCGCAAATTGCTCTGATGGCTCAAGGCTGATTATTACCCCGCAATATTGTGCGGGCTGGTTGCGCCCCCTGGAGACCATGCTGCTAACGATGACACCTGAGCAAGTTGCTGTTTTTCCCGAGCGTGTGCAGGCTTTATTGGGCTACTCAATACATTCGCCTTTTATGGGCTACGTAGATGGTATGCATCCGAAGCGAATTTTAGGTGCGTAATGCGCCGTGTTTCGTTATGTTCTCGTTCCGCGAGTTTATGTTTTCATTATGACTAAGTTAATAACCGAGGTGATCTCATGAGAGAGTACAAGCAGTTTTACATTAACGGTGAATGGGTAGCGCCTTCTGCGCCTAATGATTTTGAGGTTTTTGATCCCGCCACCGAAGAGGTTTGCGCGACTATTTCGCTGGGTAATGAAAGCGATGTTGATAAGGCCGTTGCAGCGGCTAAAGCGGCCTTTGAGACGTTTAGCCAGACGTCTATTGAAGAGCGTGTGGCCCTACTCGAGCGCATTTGCGAGATCTATCAGCGTCGTTTAGGTGATATCGCCGAAGCGATCCGTTTGGAAATGGGGGCTCCTATAAAGCTCGCCTCGACGGCTCAGGCTTTTGCGGGATTGGGTCATATTGCAGAGGCGGCGAAGGTACTAAAAACCTATGCATTCACCGAAGATTTGGGTGAGCACCGGGTGGTTAAGGAGCCCATTGGGGTGTGCGGTTTGATTACGCCGTGGAACTGGCCCCTTAATCAAGTGAGCTGCAAGGTGGCACCGGCCATCGCAGTCGGCTGCACCATGATTCTCAAGCCCAGTGAAATAGCGCCGCTTTCCTCTTACATTTATGCCGAGATTCTTCATGAGGCGGGCGTGCCAGCAGGTGTTTTCAACTTGGTCAATGGTGATGGCCCCACGGTAGGAACTGCCCTGTCTGTGCACCCCGACGTTGACATGATGTCCTTCACAGGCTCGACAAGGGCTGGATCGCTGGTGGCTCAAAATGCAGCCCCGACGGTCAAGCGCGTAACTCAGGAGCTGGGCGGCAAGTCCCCCAATATCATTCTTGAGGATGCCGACCTAGAGGCTGCGGTGACTCGCGGTGTTTTGCATATGTACAACAACACCGGCCAATCTTGTAACGCCCCTTCACGCATGCTGGTACCCCGAGACATGCTTGCTAACGCTGAAGCGATTGCCGCCAAAGTTACCGAGACTATGGTGACGATTGGTGACACCGCCGATGAAAAGACCACCATGGGGCCCGTAGTTTCCAAGGTGCAGTGGGATAAAATTCAAGGCCTTATTAACAAAGGCATTGAGGAGGGCGCAAAAGTTGTTTGTGGCGGCGCCGGTTTGCCCGAGGGTATTGAGAGGGGCTATTACGTTCGCCCAACGGTGTTTTCCGAGGTGAACAACGATATGGCGATCGCCCGGGAGGAAATTTTTGGCCCCGTTCTGACCATGATTCCTTATGATACCGAGGAAGAAGCCATTAAGATTGCTAACGACACTCCCTACGGTCTTGCCGGATATGTACAGGGTGAAGACATTGATCACGCACGTCGTGTTGCCGCGAAAATTCGGGCGGGTAACATTCACTTAAATGGCGCTTCAGGCGGTATGGACGTGCCCTTTGGTGGCTTTAAGCAGTCGGGTAATGGACGCGAGTGGGGTTCTCATGGCTTCACGGATTATCTGGAAATCAAAGCCATTGAAGGCTACAGCGCGGCTTAGCTTTCATGTTTTGAGGTTCTGAAGAGCGCTTTAGGGCGCTCTTTTTTTGTCACTCGGTGTCATACGATGGCAACTAAAAAGCGCAGGCTCATTAGGAGAAAGGGGCAATGACTGAGGTTATTCTGGCGGTCGATCAGGGTACAACAGGCACGACCGTCGCGGTTATGTCAGCTGACGGCCGACTGTTGGGCAGTGTAAACCATGAGTTCCCTCAGATTTATGCCAAGCCGGGATGGGTTGAGCACGAGCCTGAGGCTATTTGGTCTTCGGTTTTGAAGGGGGTTCGTGCAGTCTTGCGTAAAGGTCTGGCGAAGCCTACACAGATTGCGGGAATTGGTATCACCAACCAACGGGAGACGGCTCTCGTATGGGACCGCGATACCGGCAACCCTCTGAATAATGCGATCGTTTGGCAGTGCCGCCGCACGACAGCCTTTTGTGAAAACCTAAAAAAGGGCGGTCATGAAGCGGCAGTGCGCGGTAAAACGGGCTTGGTACTAGACCCTTATTTTTCGGCCAGTAAATTTCGTTGGCTTCTCGATAATACGCCGGGTATAGGTCGGCGTTTAAACCAGGGTAAGGTGGCAGCAGGAACCATAGACTCGTTTTTGCTGTGGCGGCTCACAGGGGGAGCCATTCATGCTTCGGATGTGTCGAACGCGTCGCGTACATCATTACTGAACCTTGAGACTCAGGCCTGGGATGATGATTTGCTAAAGTTATTTGGTGTGCCAAGACACATGTTGCCCGAGGTCGCCCCCTCCAGTGCAATACTGGGCCACACCAAAGGCCTGCGTGATCTTCCCGATGGCATTCCTATCGCGGGAATGGCGGGTGACCAACAAGCGGCATTGTTTGGTCAAGCCTGCTTTAAAGCCGGCGATGCAAAATGCACTTTTGGCACCGGCTCGTTCATTCTCATGAATACGGGTGGCGACCGTCTTAAGTCCGAGGCGGGTTTGTTGACAACGATTGGTTGGCAGCTGGGGCGCGATGGGCCCGTTACTTATGCCCTTGAGGGCGGCGCATTTATTTGTGGCGCTGCGGTTCAATGGCTGCGCGATGAGCTCGGTATTATTAAGTCGGCTCCCGAAATTGAAGCGCTGGCTAAAACGGTAGACAGCAGCGGCGGCGTAGAATTTGTTCCTGCACTTGCCGGGCTGGGCGCTCCCCATTGGGATCCCGAGGCCCGAGGTATGATCTCGGGCTTAACTCGAGGCAGTGGGCGCGCACATATCGCAAGGGCCACGCTCGATGCCATGGCCCTGCAAAATGTCGATATTCTCAATTTAATGGAGTCTGAGCTGGGTTCTAAAATGAAGTCGCTTCGGGTCGACGGTGGTGCTGCTGCAAATAATCTTCTGATGCAGCTCCAAGCCGATTATTTGGGTAAAAAGATTACCCGACCCGAGGTGGTGGAGACGACCGTGGCGGGCGCCTGTTTCCTTGCTGGTCTTGGTGTGGGTCTATGGCAGTCAACCGCCGAGATCGCCAAGGTTTGGCGGGTAGACCGCGAGTTTAAGGTGGCGCTTTCAGCCAAGCAACGCACTGCGCGCTGGGAGTCATGGCAAGGTGCGATTGCGCGTACTCGGCAGCAGGGCTGACTGAGTGGCTAAGCTTATTCAATTTCCCGGTAAACAGGCTAAGCCCGATCAAACGTTATGCCGTAACGGTCATCATAAATGGACAGTGGTGAAGTCGGATCCTTTTGCTGTGCGCCGTGGTGAGCTGATTACCCGCTTTCGCTGTCAGCGATGTGGCAAAGAAAAAACTAAGGCCCAGTAGCGTTTAAAATCAACAATGCCTGATGTGAATGATGGCATAGCCTGTGGCGATTACGAGCAAAGCAAAGGCTACACATGGAATGTCTGCGTGGCGGTTACGTGGTTATAAAAGTATTCAATGTCAGAAATTTTGGCCTTTATAAGTCGCGCCGCAAAAGGGCGAACGGATTGCTGATGTTAATAGCCGGAGTTTGGGATTGTGTAGTAACGTCGGATTGTTAGTGGGGCGCCATATGACGGGTGTGTGGGTCATGCCTGATCGCAAAGTTAGGGCGGCTGTGGATCAATGATTTGAAGAACTAAAGGGCTAACAAAGGCCAAATTTTTAGCGGCCGCCTGATTCAATGGAGGAACAAGTTTTGGTAACCAGACGAATGCCTTTCATCTTGCTAATACTTTGCTTGTCTTTCTATGCGTCTCACAGCGGAGCAACCGATGAAACTGCACCCGCCCAGCAGGCCCAGTCTCATGCGATATTAATACCGGGATCTGGCAGTTACTCTCGGCCGTCAGAAAGTTTGGCGCCAGAGGCTCAGCCCTACTTCGATCAGGGTCTGCGCTTGGCTTGGGCATTTTACTTTCCAGAATCGATTGCCTCTTATCAGGAGGCATCGAGACTCGACCCATCTCATCCCATGCCGTACTGGGGCCTCGCGCATGCCGCGGGCCCAAATCCCAACTCGCGGTACGCGCAGATGCCAGACGACCCAAACGGTATAGGCAAAGCCGCCATTAACAAAGCATTAAGTCATATAGAACGCGCCAGCAAAGTTGAGGCGGCACTCATTAATGCGCTGGCTATATTCTATAACGACGAGGCGATTCCCGACTCTGATGCTCGAGACTATGCCTATCTCTCGGCCATGCGGGCCCTCAATCGAGAGTATCCAACAGATCCAGATATCGCCGCGTTGTACGCGGCGAGTTATATGTCGATTCGCCGATGGGATTACTGGGATAGTGCCGGTGAGCCCAAAGGTGAGACTCTACAGGTGGCAACAGCGCTAGAAAAAATTATCGAAGCTAGCCCAACGCACCCGGGCGTACTTCATTTACATATCCATCTTATTGAAGCCTCTCGGCGGCCAGAACGGGCAATGGTTTCGGCCAATGCTCTGGAGGCGACGGTGCCTATTGGTGGGCACGTTGTTCATATGCCTGCGCATATTTTCATCAGGGTGGGTGACTACGATCGGGCTATTACAAATAATCGTCGGTCTTTGGCGGTTGATCAAGAATTTGCCGCTATCTGGGGTGACCGCCCACTGCCCAACCAGGGCACCTACAACCTATCCCATCGTGTGCATGCCGGGCACGCGCTGGACTTTATTCGCTTCGCTGCGACCATGCAGGGTAACTATGAGGTGGCGAATTCTTCGGCTTGGGAAATGGCTAATCGAATGACACCCGCTGCGGCGACGATGGGCCGCGCTCAAAAACGCCGGGCAGCGCCTTGGTTGGTGCTGAAAATTTTTGGACGCTGGGAAGAAATATTGGCTTTAGATTTTCCCCAAAAAACAACGCCCTATTTATCGGGAATTTGGTCCTACGTGCAGGGCAGTGCCTTTGTGGCGACGGGTGAACTGGCGCTGGCTCAGGCTGAGCTGGCAAAGCTTGAGACTCTGATGGCGGATTCAAGCACCGCGGATAATCGCGCGGGTGCAACGGCCACCCGCGAAATCGTGACATTGGCCGCTTACGGTCTTAGAGGCGAGATACAGCTGGCCATGGGTGAGCTTGAGGGCGCAATTGCGTCTTTTGAGTTTGGCGTGGCTCTAGAAGATACCAACAACTATACCGAGCCACCCGATTGGCCACAGTCCATGCGTTTATACCTGGGGTCAGCTTTACTCAGAGCGGGTCAGTATAAAGAGGCCCAGAAGGTTTTTGAGCGTGATTTAGAGTGGAACCAGAAAAATGGCTGGGCGTTATTTGGGCTCACTCAGGCACTGAGAGCACAAGATCAAACCGTCGCAGCAGAGGCCCGTGCCCTACAGTGGCAAACGGCCTGGGAAAGTGCAGATCTGGAACTCAAGGAGGCTGTGATGCTCGATTGAGATCGCAGATCTGCAGCTTTTTGTGGTTACGCCTTAGCTAGCCGCCATTGGGGCAAGTGCTGAGCTGCGCTCATGACCAATAGCCCCGCAAAGATGCCAAGATTTTTAACGAAATTTTGCACTTCATGACCTTGGTCAGTCTCTGGGTAGATATTCCAAAAGTCGTGCATGCCCAGATTGATTAAAAGGGTCATGCCAGCAAACATCAGAGCCATTTCTTTAATTCGGAAGCCTGCGATCAAGCAAAGGCCCCCCAAAATTTGCAGGGCTGTTGTGATCGGGAGCAGTACATCTGCCATTGGAATATTGTGCAGGTTCATGTAATCGAGCATGGCTTGATAGCTGGTGACCTTTGATATGCCGGGCATTAAAAAATAGAGTCCAAGAAGGCACCTTCCTAAAGTGACTGCTAGCTTTTCCATGATGTTCCGTCCTTAGAAGTTATTGTTGTGGAGGTCATTATTCACTGCCGATAGCAAGTACAAGTAGGCCTGTTACAAGCTGCGGAGGCGCAGCGTATTGGCAATACCGAGAACCTACTCAAAGTTACAACAAGATACGTCAGAGTCAGGTCATTTTCGAGGGTTTATTGTCGCCAATGCCCTGATTTAAAAAGTGGGGCTAAGCTCACCGAAAACACCCCTTTTAGGGGGTTGGCTAATACCCAATGACGGAGTAGCTTTAGCGAAAAGTTTTGACGCGAGTGGGGCACACCATGACAGCTATGATCTATCCAACGACCAACCCTGCGGCTACTGAAGTGATGGTGGTATCGCGAGGTGAAGGGCCCTACATTTATGACGATGCGGGCAAGCAATACCTCGAGGGCATGGCGGGTCTGTGGTGCACTTCGTTGGGCTACGGCAATCAGGAAATCATTGAAACGGCGACCCGCCAAATGGAGCAGCTCAGCTTCAGCCACATGTTTAGTGGTAAAACCCACCCTTCAGCGATTGAGCTTGCCGATAAGCTTGCCGCGATGTCTCCTGTTGAGGATGCCCGGGTTTTTTTGGGCGCTTCTGGCTCTGATGCCAACGATACCCTGGTTAAGTTGATTCGCTACTATGCCGTTGCGAGTGGCCAGCCTGAGCGAGTCAAGATTATTGCGCGGGACAAGGGTTACCATGGGGTGTCAGTCGCCTCAGCAGCGCTGACGGGTTTGCCCGCGAACCATGCGCACTTTCAACTACCCTTTGACGCGTTGGGTGTTTTAAGAACCGGTGCACCGCACTACTACCGCTGTGCCGAGCCTGGCGAGACTGAAGCCGATTTTGTGGTGAGGCGTGCTCGGGAGCTGGAAGACCTTATTCTGGCTGAAGGTCCCGATACCATTGCCGCTATGATTGCCGAACCCGTTAACGGTGCGGGAGGTGTCATCATTCCGCCCGAGGGTTATTTTGAGGCAGTTCAGGCTGTATTGGATAAATACGGCATCATGCTTTGGGACGACGAAGTGATTTGTGGGTTCGGGCGCTTAGGTGCTGCCTTTGGTGCTGAAAAGCTGAATATGAAGCCCCGTATGATGGCGTGTGCCAAGGCACTGACCTCAGCCTATGTGCCTTTATCGGCAGCCATTGTTGCTGGAGATATCGCCGATGCCATCGCTGGCCCTGCGACAGATATGGGAGTGTTCGGACACGGCTATACGTATAGCGGTCACCCATTGGGTTGTGCCGTAGCCAGTAAGGTGCTGGATATTTATGTGCGCGATCGACTTTTTGAGCATGCTGCAACCCTGGGTGTTTATATGGCGAAGCGACTCTCCGAATTTTCTCAGCACCCACTCGTCGGTGAGGTATCTGCTATGGGTTTGTTGGGAGCGCTAGAGCTTGTTGCCAATAAGGACACTAAGCAGCCCTTCGAGGGCATGAAGGTTGCGCAGTTCTGTGCCAAGGCCGCGGAAGATAATGGCCTCATTATTCGCCCCTTGGGTGGCAATCGGATGGCATTGTGCCCGCCGCTGATTATCCAAGAAGTTCACGTCGATGAAATCATGGATAAGTTGGGTCGAGCCCTTGATACCACACTTGATTTTGTGACGGCGGAAGGTCTGGCTGCTTAAGCCGTCTGTAATAAGGCCAGGCAAAACTGCGATTGGCGATCGAGCCAATGGTGGGTGACGGTCATGCCCCCAGCACTGGCCAAGTCGCTAATATTCTCAAGGGTAAATTTGTGTGAGTGTTCAGTTCGAATAACCTCTCCTTGAGCAAAAGACAGAGTTTGGTTACCGATATTTACTAACTGATCTGATTGCGCGACCAGTTCCATTTCTATGCGTCGCATTCCAGCGTTATAACGGGCTTGGTGCTGCCAACTGTTGGGCTCAAAATTAGACCCGGTCCGGGCATTAACGACGCTAAGCATGTTGCGATTAAATTCAGCCGTCACACCCGCAGCATCGTCATAAGCACGTTGTAAAACTGTGCTCTCCTTATGAAGATCGACGCCAAGCAAAATGCCTCCCTCATTGCCGACTACTTTTGCGAGTTGCTTTAGGAAGCCTCTTTGTGCCCCGGGGTCAAAATTTCCCAAGGTCGAGCCCGGGTAGAAGACGATGCGTCGCCCCTGGGGAATCTCATCGGCAAAGGTCCATTCCTGGGTGAAGTCGGCGGCGATTGCTGTTATCGCTATATTGGGGTGTGTGAGCGCGGTCGTGGCCGCCGCTTCCCAGAGAAAGTCTCCGGCAATATCTATAGGCACAAAAGCGCTAGGGGTCGCGCGTTCGAGCAGGGGCTGGACTTTGCTGCAGTTGCCGCTGCCCGGTTCAATAATGATGTCGCCACTGCCCAGCGCCTCTGCAATTTCGTCCAAATACAGATCAAAGATTTCTGCCTCAGACCGGGTAAGGTAATACTCGGGCAGCTCGGTAATGTGCTCAAAAAGTTCAGAGCCCCGAGAATCGTAAAAATACTTGGGAGACAGCCGCGGTGGATTTTGTGCCAATGAAGCTAAGACTTCTCGAGTTTCATCAATGACTGGACGTTCCGTTTCAATAAACCTGAGGTTTGTTGGTGAATTGCCTACCAGGTTGGACTTTGATGTCATAAAAAAGGTGCCGCTTTAGCAAGTCGCAAACCGGTGAATTGCCAACGATCTGCAGGGTAAAAAAAGTTGCGGTAGTGTAGCCGCTGTTGCGGCTCAGGGGTGGCAAAAGAGGCGCCCCGTAAAACCCATTGGCTACTCATGAACTTTCCGTTGTATTCACCCACTGCCCCTTCGTCGGGCTGATAACCGGGGTAGGGTCCATAGGCGGATTGGGTCCATTGCCAGACACTTCCGAACCACCCCGAGTCGCCCATAGCGGCTAGTAACCCGCTTGGTCTAGTTGTTGGCGTTTGCATAGCCGCCGCGTGTTCCCATTCAAATTCGGTAGGCAGTCGGCAGCCTGACCACCGGGCATAAGCATCCGCTTCATAACCCGACAGGTGGCACACGGGAGCGTTTGGGTCGAGTGACCGAACCCCTTGTAAACTGAACGTCCGATTTCGATCAAGCCAGTGTAGAGGGCGTCGCCACTGCTCTTTGTTGACTGTATCCCACCCGTCAGAGAGCCACCATTGCGCATCGAGGTAGCCGTCGGCCTCAATAAACTGCCGGTATTCGCCATTGGTCACCAAACGGTTGGCAATGGCATAGGGCTCCAGGAAATGACGGTGACGCGGATGTTCGTTGTCGAAAGCAAACCCCTCAGTGCCTGCTCCAATTTCGACAAGCCCGGGGTTGAATTCCAGCCACTCTATGGCGCTCACTGCTGGAGACGGCAATACCGCAGAGGTGTCGTATACGGGGTGGCTTGAGTTTAGAGAGAAGCTGTAGAGCAGGTCGGTGAGTAAGAGCTCCTGGTGTTGCATCTCATGTTGAATGCCTAAGTCAACGAGTTGCAGTTGCGTGCAGCTGAAAAGCCCCGCGTTCAGTGCGTTCAGTATTTGCTGATCAACCAGCTCCCGCCATTGAAGAATGTCAGCAAGGGCGGGTCGACTTAAAATGCCGCGCTGAGCCCGAGCGTGGGGCTGCCCCAGGCCGTTGTAGTAAGAGTTAAATAATGTTTTCCAGCTGGTGGGTACTGTGGGCGCCAGGGCCAAGGGTTCCAATATAAACGTCGCAAAAAACCAATTGGTATGCCCTAAGTGCCATTTTGGCGGGCTCGCGAACGACGCCCCCTGAATCATATGATCTTCGGGGGACAGGCTGTCACATAAGGTTAAGGAGTAGCCCCGGCAGTTTTTATAGGCCTGAATGCGTACTTCTTGCTCATGTTGGTCGATTATTTTGGGCGCGTTTTGGGACACTAATGGCCGTCTCCGTTATTGCGCTTCTTGGCTTTTTGCTGGGTACCTGCGCGTCTGGGTAGGTAGTTTAAAGCACGCGTATTAAGACTTCACCTACCCGATAGCCTTTGGTAACAAATCGGGCATTGGTGCCAAGTGAGGGGCTTATTACCCATTTTTGCCCTTCAGCCGGGTCCGATTCAGCGGTCTAGCCCTCCCATCAACATGTACTTGATTTCCAGGTAGTCATCGATGCCGTATTTTGAACCTTCGCGACCTGACCCTGACTCTTTAATGCCGCCGAAAGGCGCCATTTCGTTCGATATGATGCCTTCGTTGATGCCCACAATGCCGTATTCAAGGGCTTCTGCGACGCGCCAAATTCGTCCTATATCCCGAGTATAGAAGTAACTTGCAAGACCAAACTCGGTGTCGTTGGCGAGTTCGATGGCTTCGGCTTCGGTTTCGAAGGTCATAATAGGAGCGACGGGGCCGAAAATTTCATTACGAAAGACCGCCATGTCTGGGGTAATGCCGGTGAGAATCGTAGGCTGGTAGAAGCAGCCGCCGCGTTCGCTGGGTGCGCCGCCCAGAGCGAGTTTGGCCCCGGCCGCTATAGATTGTTGTACCAACTCATGTACATCGACAACGGCCTTTGCATTGATAAGAGGGCCGAGGTCAACGCCTGCTTCGAGACCGTTGCCGAGCGTAAGTGATTGAGTGGCCGCGACCAACTTGGCGGTAAACTCTTCAGCCACACTAGCCTGTACTAACATGCGGTTTGAGCAGACGCAGGTCTGACCGCTGTTACGGTATTTAGAAATTAATGCACCCTGTACAGCGCTATCAATGTCAGCATCATCAAAGACAATAAAGGGTGCATTGCCTCCCAGCTCCATAGAGGTTTTCTTCAGCGTGGGGACACAGTCAGCTTCGAGCATTTTGCCTACCGGCGTAGAGCCGGTAAATGACAGCTTACGCACGATCGGGTTGCTGGTGAGTTCTCCGCCTATGTCTGAGGAGCTACCGGCCAAGACGTTTAATACGCCAGGGGGAATGCCTGCTTGATGAGCAAGCTCCGCCAGTGCAAGGGCGGATAGCGGCGTTTCACTCGCAGGCTTGATCACGATGGTGCATCCTGCGGCTAAGGCCGGGGCAGCTTTACGCGTGATCATGGCGTTGGGGAAGTTCCACGGTGTAATCGAGGCACAAACACCCACGGGCTGTTTAATACAGATAATCCTTTTGTCACCGCTTGGGGCAGGAATAACATCGCCATCGATGCGCTTGGCCTGTTCGGCGAACCACTCAATGTAAGAGGCCCCATAGGCCACCTCACCGCGCGATTCCGCGAGTGTTTTACCCTGTTCTAGGGTCATGATACGAGCAAGGTCTTCCTGATTTGCCATGATCAAATCAAACCAGCGTCGCATCACTTGGGCTCGCTGTTTGGCTGGCTGTTGACGCCAGGTCACCATGGCGGTCTCTGCAGCTTCAATGGCGCGTTTGGTTTCATCGGCACCGGCCTTAGCGACATCGGTGATAAGCTCACCCGTTGCCGGATTGGTGACGGGAAGTCGAGCGCCACTGTCAGCAGCGATCCACTCACCGTTAATATAGGCCTCGGTTCGTAAAAGCGCTGGGTTGGTCAGTTCTATGGTCATCAAAACATTCCTTGACTGGGGTCGTATTAACAACGGCCTATTGGTGTTGCCATCAAAAAGGTTGAGTGTGCTGGACCTCGTCGTAAAGATTACCAGCTAAGTGACTGAGAAAAAGCTCCCCTTTGGCGGTGTTTTGATCAAAATGTTTGCGCTGGCCGTATTCTTGCCTCGGTTCTTCTCAACAGTGGCTTCGTTAGGGCCAACCCGTCAACAGGTCCACGCGTAAGGCGGGGTGAGGCTAACGTGCCTTAAGTTTTGCTCAAAGATGGTTGCTAGAAGATGGTTGCTAGAAGCCTAGGTCATTAATCGCTCTGTCATAGACCTCTGCTCGATCGCGTTCTCAGGCCATGCTTGCGCATTAGGCTGCGCATTTGGTCGTAACTTAAACCCAGTAATTGGGCCGCGATTTTTTGGCTTTGGTTGGCTTCTTCCAAAGCACTTGTCAGCCAATCATGTTCGACACTGTGTAGCGCTTGGCGCAGGTCCATGGGCCAAACGCCGTCACTGGTTTGGGCCTTTGTGTCTAGCGGGCTGGTCTTGGGCTCTTCTGGGGGTTCCTGTTTGCCTTGAGAATCTCGGGTGTCATGGTCGAAGCTATGGAACGGGTTGATAACCACGGCATCGATGGGGTTTTCTTGATCTCCCCAGCGATACACAGAGCGTTCCACGACGTTTTTTAGTTCTCGAATATTCCCCGGCCACCCGTGGGTCATTAGTGCCTCTAAAGCCACTTCGCTGAAGCCGCGAAACAGTGGCCACCCCAGCTCAGCAACCATTTTGACGGCGAAATGATGCGCAAGCTCGGCGATATCACCCTGTCGCTCGCGAAGGGGGGGTAAGCGAACGACATCGAAGGTCATTCGATCTAATAAATCCCATCGAAATTTGCCAGCATCTGCCAGCTTGGGTAGATCGACATTGGTCGCGGCAATAATCCGAACATCGACCTGAAGCGTTTTACTGCCACCCACCCGTTCAAATTCACCATATTCAATGAGTCGCAATAACTTTTCTTGCAGGCGTAGGGACATGGTTCCGAGTTCGTCGAGAAATAGGGTGCCGTTGTCTGCGCGTTCAAAGCGCCCGATATGCTGTTTGGTGGCGCCGGTGAAGGCGCCTGCTTCATGACCAAATAGCTCACTTTCCAGGAGTGTCTCGGTAATGGCGCCGCAATTAATTTTCACAAATACACCCGACCAACGCGGTGATAAGAAGTGTAGGCGCTCGGCGGCAAGCTCCTTACCGGTTCCCCGTTCCCCCAAAATTAATACGGGGCGATCAATGCTCGCTAAAGAGGATAGGTGATCTAAAGCCGCCATGAGCGCGGGCGACTCCCCGATCATGTTTTGCTGTATTTTTTCCATAGGTTAAATATACCTTAAAAGGTCTTTAAAGCCCAAATAAAAGGTTTATTAGGCCTTAATAGCAATTAAAATCTAGAGAGGCAACACCGCTTAAAACATAAGTCATTGTAATTATTGATTAAATTATAAGTGGCACGCAGATCGCAATAAACCGGGTGTAGGCGCCGGAGTGGCCGGTTCCTCGAAGGGCAGGACGCCCAAACTTCCAATCAATACAGGATAGAAAAACATGGACGCTATCGACGAACGCTTCGCGGTATACACAGTAATCATTCTTATCTGCAGTGCAGTGGGTGCTTTGGCCGGCGGTTTTGCTGCGGCCATGACCTTCACTTTTATTGCCTTTGGAGTGGAGTTGGCCTACTGGTTTGGGCGGGTCCTTGTTGACACCGACCGCTCCGGCGCCGAAAGCTAAAACGGGAGAATTATCATGGGTATCTTTTCACGTATGTCAGACATCGTTAACTCAAACATCAATGCACTGCTAGACAGTGCAGAAGATCCAGAGAAGATGATCCGACTGATTATTCAGGAAATGGAAGACACTTTGGTTGAGGTACGGAGTTCCTCTGCACGGGTCTTGGCCGATCGTAAAACTGCTGAGCGCAAGCGTTTACGTATTGCGCAAGAAGTGAACGATTGGGAAGAGAAAGCCAAGCTTGCCATTACCAAGGGACGAGAAGACCTTGCCAGGGCGGCGCTTCAGGAAAAACGAGCGATTGAAGAAGAGCTGGAGACGATCAGTGCTGAGTTGAACTCTACAGATGAGCATATCGAACAGCTCAACGATGAGGTTACTCAGCTGCAGCAGAAGCTGTCAGATGCTAAAGCGAAGCAGAAAGCGTTGCTGATGCGCTCGCAAACGGTGCATTCACGAATGGCGGTAAAGCGCCAAATACATCGCAGCGAGCTCGATGAGGCGTTCAGCAAGTTTGATAAGTTTGAGCGCAGAATGGACAACCTAGAGGGTGAACTCGATGCCATGGACCTGGGTCGTGAGGGTGGACTAGCCGCGGAAATTGATGCCTTGCAGGACGATGATGCCCTCAATGAGGAACTTGAAGCACTTAAGCAGTCCATGCAGCGCGGTGAGTCTAAAAAGGCTGATAATACCAAGAGCAGTGATATCTAAACCCTTGGGGGTGAAAGCCCCGGGTAGGGTGATTACACTAACCACTTAATGCAATGGGGCAGGGAGCCACCGCATGAATGTGTTTGAATTGATGTTTGTACCAATGGTGCTTTTTATGGTGGTCGTAGCGCCCATCTGGATAACCATGCACTACCGGAGTTTGAATAGGTCTAGTCGAAGCTTGAGTGAGGATGACCGGCAGTCACTCGATGAGATGCTGGCTACGGTCGATAAGCTGAGTCACCGAATTGTGTCACTGGAGTCGATCCTCGATGCGGATCACCCCAATTGGCGCGAAGCTGAAAAATCAAGGAGCAAATAATGCGCAAGGACAAGCGTGACAGTTTTGGAAAGCGACGCAAGCGCGGCTGGGGTATGGATTTGTATCGCAACCCTTCTGAGAGCTTAATTGGTGGCGTCTGCGCCGGTCTTGCAGACCATTGGGGGGTGGCGACTTGGATGGTACGCCTAGCCGCGGTAGCGCTTTTATTATTCACGGGTTCTTTGGCTTTCTGGGGCTATATTATTGCCTGGATGGTTTTGTCACCACGACCGACGCGTTGGGAGCACGACTCAGAAGATACTGAAGTGACGATGGAGTACGACGAAGATCTTCATACCTATCGTAAACGCACGGTCTTCCGTTATCCCGATTCGCCCACAGATCGAGTTCGTAAAGCCCAACAGCGGCTTGATGAAGCCTTGGGCCGTGTTGAATCCGTGGAGCGCTACGTAACGTCTAGGCGCTATGACTTAAATCGCGAGTTTTCGAAGCTTTAAAGTTTTGGCAGGGTCTGCCCGAGCATTGTTCGGGCTTGCTCCTTTCTCACATCCATGGATTATTCAGGCGTTATAAACCAACTCGTGCTCTGAATACGTATCTTTCGCGTTATTTAAGAGATCTCGCCCCAGCTGTATGCAAACTCTGACTGATTTAACCTCTCTAGATGCCGGTGCATCTCGCCCGCTGATTGTATTTGCCCATGCCAATGGGTATCCCCCAGAGAGTTATAGAATGCTCCTCGCGCCTCTGGCAAAAAAATTCAGGGTTTTGACGGTGGAGCATCGCCCGTTTTGGTCTGAGGGGGGCGCGCCGCGCACACTCGATTGGCAGGTATACGCCGACGATTTACTCGCAACATTAAAGCGTGAGGTTGATGAGCCGGTGTTTTTAGTCGGTCATTCAATGGGGGCAACCATAGGGATGTTGGCGGCACTGCGAGCGCCCAGTGTGTTCCGGGGCCTTGTGGCTTTGGACCCGGTATTGTTGCCCTTGAAATATTGGATGGTCGGTCAGGTTATGCGGGTCTTTGGCAAAGATTTGCCCATGATTCGAAGCGCACTTCGGCGTCCTCATAGTTTCAAGAGTTATCAGGCGGCCCATGACTTCTACCGCAGCAAACGGCCTTTCCGAAAAATTTCTGATGAAGTACTTACCGACTATGTTCGGGCTGGTCACGCCGAGATGGAGGATGGTAGCGTCGACCTGCGATGGTCGGGTGCCTGGGAGGCTTGCGTCTATCGCTCGGCTCCTATGATGTATCGCCGGTTGCGCCGATTGAAGTTGCCGGCACTGGCTGTCGTGGGCCGTGACAGTGCGGTTTTTGGGGCGGAGAGCCTGAATATTTGGCATCAAATGGGAGGCAGCAAAGGTGTGCATGAGGTTGACGGAGGACATTTGATTCCCCTTGAGAATCCGGAGATTTGTGCTGACTACGTGACAGATTTCATTCAACAAGCGTGCAAATAACACTTGAACCACGCGTTCGACGGCCTATTGATGAAATTTTTGTGTGTGGTCAATAGACACGCCTATACTGGACGCGCTCCAGATTGGATAGGCTTTATACTGACGGCGTCGCGTGATGAGGAATAGCCATGAGTAAGTTACTTATTGTTGCAGGTCTCGAAGACAAGTGCGCTGCTACTTCGAGAGGTTTACAGCTCGCTGAGCTCATGGACCTGAAAGTTGAAGTGGTGGCTTTTGCCTATGCCAATCTCAAGCGCCTAAAGCTTGATCAAAAAGGCATGTCTGCGGTTAAGCAGCGGCTACTCGATCAGCGTCGTAATGCCGTTGCTGCGCAGCTCGATCGGGTTGCCGGTCCCGGGCATCGAGTGAAGGTTAGCGTGGTTTGGTCGGAGAATATTCACCCATGGATTATCAAGCGCGCAACATCGGGTTACGCGGCGGTTGTAAAAGCGCGTCATCAGTCTGAGTCTCTGGGTTATACCTCTACCGACTGGCATTTACTGCGTGAGTGTTCGGCACCCGTTTTGCTGGTCAATCGGCAGAAGTGGAAAAAAGGCAGCGCGATCATGGCTACAGTGGATCTTGAAGCCACGGCTAAAGCGAAGCAGGCCTTGAATGTCGAGGTTATTACGGCGGCTCGTCATTATGCCGAGATGCTGGAAGTCGATTTGTCCGTGCTGTGTGTCATTGATGTCCCAACACTTTTGGTGGATCTCGACCTGATCGATGCAACATCCTATGCAAAAGAGCGGATAAAGGAACTCCAGCCTGCTTTAGCGGCGCTGGCCAAAAAGACGGGTTTACCCGTAACACAGTTTCAACTTAAGCGAGGCCCGGTTGCCAAGACGATTGTATCGGAAGCGGCGGAGCAGAAGGCGCAACTTGTGGTTATGGGTACTGTGGGACGTCGTGGTGTACGTGCCCAGTTGCTAGGCAATACCGCTGAAGAAGCGCTGCAACTTTTGAAAACCGATACATTAACACTGAAGCCTTGAGGCGGTGCTCCCTGCAACCTTGGCAGCAGGTCAAGTGATTCGAGTTCACGAAGCCATCATTGGATAGCTGTCTCTTATACACATCTCCGAGCCCACGAGACCTCTCTACATCTCG
>OJDG01000124.1_pt1 | contig 18286 bp, 13 predicted proteins | sample 1592411 | NCBI WGS metagenome assembly OJDG01 (sample SAMN05416759, study PRJEB24817) | seawater metagenome | isolation source: Sea water | place: Canada:Atlantic | collected 2013-07 | reverse complement strand
AGATGTAGAGAGGTCTCGTGGGCTCGGAGATGTGTATAAGAGACAGGATTATAAGGCCGCTCCAACCATTGACTGACGCCTGCTCTGCCAGCATATCGCCGAGGCAGGCGCGGCGCATACTGCCGCCGGCATCGACTACCATCACTCGGCCCTCGCCCGGCGTCGCCACCAGCTCTTTGACACAGCTGTTATCTTCAAAACACTTAACCGTCACTATCGGGCCGCCGAACTGCTCACGGCCACCAAAGTTGTTGAACATAGGCTCAACCACCTGGATCAGATCTGGGTACTGGTCGCAGAGATCTGGTGTTGATTTCATGACGGTACCGCTTTGGCTTTCTGGCGGTAGGCATGCAGCAGTGGCTCGGTGTAGCCGCTGGGCTGGACATCCCCTTTAAAGACAAGGTCACAGGCCGCTTGAAAGGCGATACTGTCAGCAAAATCTGGGCCCATATTGACATAGTCTGGGTCACCGACATTTTGCCCATCTACCACTGCAGCCATGCGGCTTAATGTCTCCATAACCTGCTCCTGACTACAGATACCATGCTGCAACCAATTGGCCATATGCTGGCTGGAGATGCGCAGTGTCGCGCGATCTTCCATAAGACCGACATTGTTGATATCTGGAACCTTGGAGCAACCCACACCCTGCTCTACCCAGCGCACCACATAGCCAAGTAAACCCTGAGCATTGTTATCCAGTTCCAACTGAATCTGTTCGCCGCTCAGCTTGGTTTCTCCCAGCAGAGGAATGGTTAAGATATCATCGACATTAGCGGCTGTGCGGCTGCCAAGTTGATCTTGCAGGCTAGCAACGTTGACCTGATGGTAATGCATAGCATGCAGCGTCGCTGCGGTTGGCGAAGGTACCCAGGCGGTGTTGGCGCCAGACTTGGGATGGGCAATTTTGATTTTCATCATATCGGCCATATTGTCTGGAATAGCCCACATACCTTTACCAATCTGCGCCTTACCCTTAAGGCCACAGGCTAGACCCACATCGACATTCTGGTCTTCGTAGGCCGAGATCCAAGGCATAGCTTTGAGGTCACCTTTAAGGGCAAATGGCCCGGCATGCATGCTGGTATGAATCTCATCACCGGTGCGATCAAGGAAGCCCGTGTTAATAAATACCACGCGGCCTTTGGCAGCGCGAATACATTCTTTCAGGTTTACAGAGGTGCGGCGCTCTTCATCCATAATACCGACTTTAATGCTGTGGCGTTCAAGCCCAAAGGCGTCTTCAATGGCATCGAACAGATCATTGGTAAAGGCGACCTCTTCGGGGCCATGCATTTTTGGCTTAACAATATAGGTGCTACCAGTGCTGGAGTTTTTAAGCTGAGCCTGACCTCTGAGGTCGTGCAGGGAAATCAGGCTGGTAATAACGCCATCCATAATTCCTTCTGGGATCTCATTGCCATTGGCATCGATAATCGCTGGATTGGTCATTAGATGGCCCACATTGCGCACAAACATCAGGCTGCGGCCATTGAGTACTAGTGCAGATCCATCGGCAGCAACATAGTGTCGGTCTGGGTTCATCGAGCGAACAAAGCTGTTGCCACCACGATCGATGGTTTCCTCTAATGTCCCCTTGATCAGTCCCAACCAATTGCTGTAAGCCAGTGCCTTATCCTCAGCATCCACTGCAGCCACAGAATCCTCACAGTCCATAATAGTGGTTAGCGCGGCTTCGAGAACAATATCTTTAACGCCGGCTCGATCCGTCGCACCAATTTGATGGCTAGAATCTACCTGAATTTCAATATGTAAGCTGTTATTTTTTAACAAAATAGAGCTGGGTGAAGCAGCTTCGCCCAGATAGCCGACAAACTGCTCGGGAGCCGCAAGCGCGACGGGTACATCCCCTGCAACAGTAACCACCAGTTGCTGATCAACCACATGGTACCCTATGGCATCGGCATGGGAGCCCGTAGCAAGCGGCACTGAACCATCTAAAAATGCACGTCCATAGTCGATAACCTTTTGGCCACGCACGGGGTTGTAGGAGCCCACTTTCTCTGCCCCATTATCTTCTGCAATCACATCATTACCATACAGAGCGTCATAGAGGCTGCCCCAGCGTGCATTGACCGCATTTAAGGCAAAGCGTGCATTCATAATGGGCACTACGAGCTGAGGGCCGGCCTGCTGCGCTATCTCGGTATCGACGTTCTTAGGGTTGATACTGAAATCTGGCCCTTCGGGAACCAGATACCCAATATCCTGTAGAAAATTTTTGTACTCGGAAAACTCGAATTCAGCACGATTATCCGTGTGCCAGCGGTCGATTTGAGCCTGAAGATCTTCACGCTTTTCTAGTAGTTCGCGATTTTTGGGTGCGAATTTATCGATTATATCGGCAAAGTTTGACCAAAACGACTCAATATCAACCCCTGCTCCAGGGCAGATTTGATCATTGACCAGATCATAAATTGGCTTGGCTATCCTTAGTCCTGCACGCTCAATACTCTCACTCATAACTGGCTCTCCCGAAAACTCGCATTAAACTCGAAGTCTATTAGCTGCCCAGCAATAAGCCAAATTTATGGCTTCTATGTTTGCTATTCACTAGATGGATCGAATCTACTTGAGCATCTCCTCTGAGACCGTTTTAATCATTTGGCGTAGCCACTTGTGCCCGGGGTCATGCTGCAGTAGTGGACTCCAAACCATTTTCAAGCGCATGCGCGGTATATCAAAGGGTGGATCCATAATCACCACCTTGGCATTACTCGCCATACCCTTGGCGGTCATTGTCGGAATAGTCACAATAAGATCATCCTGTTCGCCGAGTAACAGCGCCGCCTGATAGTGGCGGGTAAACAGTGCGATATCGCGCTTGGCATCAATCTTGGCTAGAGCCTCATCAACCCAGCCAAGCCTTTGCACGTCATCCGGCGTCATACCCACTCCGACACCCATACCGGTCTTACTGACCCAAACATGTTTACTGGAGAGATAGCCCTGCAGATCCCAGCTCTTAAGCACGGGATTGTCAGCACTGACCACACAGGAAAAGCTATCGTCCCAGAGATGTACCTGATGGAACGACTGAGGCAATGTGTCGAACCGGTTAATCACCAGATCCACCTTGCCCCGCTCGACATCGTGGAAGCTAACATCACTTGGCGTCATGATATCGAGTCGAATACCGGGCGCGGCCTTGCGCAAATGCCGCAGCAGCACTGGCAATAATGTGGATTCTGTATAGTCACTGGCCATGATACGGAAAATCCGCGTGGATCCCGCAGGGTCAAAATCTGTTTTTGGCAAAATCGCCTGCTCAGCCGCTGAGAGCACATTGCGCACTAGGGGCTGCAGCTCTAGCGCTCTATCGGTCGGTGTCATACCGTCGCTGGTGCGCACCAAAATAGGATCGTTAAACAGGTCGCGCAGTCGTCGTAAGCTGTTAGACATAGCGGGTTGACTGATGCCAAGCTCCTCCGCGGCGCGAGTGACATTGCACTCTCGAAGTAGCACGTCTAGATAAACCAGAAGGTTTAAATCAACTCTTGATATATTCATATGGAAAATGCCCGTAATAAAAACTATCAATTAGATTAATGGGCGCATCATACCTAAACTTCATTCACAGTCAACCAAACGGAATTATGAAGGGTAAAAATAATGTCTACTTACACGAACAACATTGCTGAAGTCGCCAAGGTCTTAGAAGGGCATTCCGGCGCTTGGAATGCTATCAGTCCAGAGTCTGCCGCTCGTATGCGCGCTCAAAATCGCTTTCAAACTGGCCTCGATATCGCCAAATACACCGCCGGTATTATGCGTGCAGATATGGCTGAATACGACGGCGACACTTCCGCCTACACCCAGTCGCTGGGTTGCTGGCACGGATTTATTGGACAACAGAAGCTGATTTCCATCAAGAAGCATTTCGGTACGACTGATAAGAAATACCTATACCTATCGGGTTGGATGGTTGCGGCTCTGCGCTCCGAGTTCGGTCCACTTCCGGACCAGTCAATGCACGAGAAGACGTCGGTGGCCTCGCTAATTGCTGAGTTATATACCTTTCTGCGTCAGGCAGATGCACGCGAGCTAGGCGGTCTATTCCGTCAGCTGGATGCAGCCGAGGGTTCTGCCAAAGCGGCGATTCAAGATCAAATTGATAATTTCCAGACACATGTTGTGCCCATTATTGCCGATATCGATGCGGGCTTTGGTAATGCCGAAGCGACCTATTTGATGGCCAAGCAGATGATTGAAGCTGGCGCCTGCTGTATTCAGATTGAAAACCAAGTGTCTGATGAAAAGCAATGTGGCCACCAGGACGGTAAGGTTACTGTCCCTCATTCCGACTTCTTGGCCAAGATTAATGCGGTTCGTTACGCCTTTCTTGAACTGGGCGTTGATGACGGCGTCATTGTTGCGCGCACCGACTCATTGGGCGCAGGACTCACCAAACAGATCGCTGTCACTGAGCAGCCTGGTGACTTGGGTGATCAGTACAATAGTTTCCTCGATGTTGAAGAAATTGCTCCAGCCGATATGAAGAATGGCGATGTGGTACTCAACCAAAACGGCAAGCTTGTTCGTCCTAAGCGCCTGCCGAGCAACCTGTTCCAGTTTAAACCTGGCACTGGTGAAGCGCGCTGTATCCTCGACAGCATTACAAGTCTGCAAAATGGCGCGGATATGATCTGGATTGAAACCGAAAAGCCACATGTTGGCCAGATCGGCGCCATGATGGATGAGATTCGTAAAGTGGTTCCAAACGCCAAGCTGGTTTATAACAACAGCCCATCGTTTAACTGGACACTTAACTTCCGTCAGCAAATTTTCGATGCAATGGCTGAAGCTGGCGATGATGTCTCCGCCTATGATCGCAGCGATCTGATGAATGTTAGCTACGATGACACAGCTCTGGCGGCTTCTGCCGATGAGAAAATTCGTACCTTCCAAGCTGACGCTGCCAAGCATGCGGGCATCTTCCACCACCTGATTACACTGCCGACCTACCATACTGCAGCCCTGTCTACCGACAATCTGGCTAAAGAGTACTTTGGCGAGCAAGGTATGCTGGGTTATGTGGCTGGTGTCCAGCGCAAGGAAATCCGTCAGGGTATTGCCTGTGTTAAGCACCAGAACATGGCTGGCTCAGATATGGGTGATGATCATAAAGAGTACTTTGCCGGGGATGCAGCACTTAAGGCATCAGGTAAAGACAACACTATGAATCAGTTCTAAGCTGTAACCTGTTGTTAAAAAAGGGTGGCGCTTATCGCCGCCCTTTTTTGTGCCCGTCGATAAATCTAAGCAGATTAATTCTCTGAAATCGGTATAATCTGCGCGTGCGTACAACTCCATATAACCAGTTTCGAGCGAGCTATCTTGAAGACAGAATTTCTTGGTAAAAACCTTTCGGGCCCATTTACAGTTCCCTCTGGAATTGTCACCACAGCCACTTCTATTATTCAGTATGTCTTTGATCATATGCCTCAGGTTGGCGTACTGACGACCAAGAGTGTTGGCCCTGATGTGCGCGCGGGTAACCGCGAGCCGGTCTATAGCCAGTATGCGCCGGGCTGCTTTGTAAACGCTGTGGGGCTAACTAACCCAGGCGCTAGAGCGGCTGCCGAGGCAATGGGCGAGTTACGTATTCCCGAAGACCGGTTCTTATTGGTGTCGATCTTTGGTGGCAGTGTCGAAGAGTTCGTTGAGGTCGCTAAAATTATGGCTCCTGTGGCCAATGGTCTAGAGTTAAACCTCTCCTGCCCCCACGCCAAAGGCTATGGTATGGCTATGGGTCAAGACCCTGAACTGGTTCGTGAAGTAACGGCTGCGGTAAAGGCGGTTGTCGACATTCCAGTGATTCCAAAGCTAACCCCTAACACCCCTAATATAGGTGAGATTGCTCTAGCTGCAGTCGCTGGTGGCGCCGATGGCCTCTGTACCATTAATACAGTGGGCCCAGGTTATACCTCATCTCATGGTCACCCAGTTCTAAGTAATGGTGCCGGTGGCATGTCGGGTAAAGGCGTACTGCCTATCGCCCTTAAATGTGTGCGCGAAATTGCCGCAGTCACCGATGTGCCTATTATTGGCTGTGGTGGCGCCAGCAGTGCAGCTGATGCCCGTGAATTTATGAATGCTGGCTCGACCATTGTCGGCGTGGGTTCGGCGTTAACAGGCATGACTACCGATGATATGGCCAGCTACTTCAACCAGCTTGAATCCGATATCTGTTTTGATTCCGATAAGGCTGAGGCGCATATTCGCTACGATATTGATATGGACTTCACGCCAGTGGTACTGGTTGAAAATAAGCGTGTATGCAACGATATCTGCGTGCTGACCTTTGACCAAAAAATCAATATTCAGGCCGGTGAGTTTGTCTTTTTATGGGTGCCTGGCTTGGGAGAAAAGCCTTTTTCAGCCCTTGCCGATGACCCCTTCCAGCTTGCAGTAATTGATGTGGGTATCTTTACCCATGAGCTGATGGATCTAGCGGTGGGAACTGAAGTCTATGTGCGCGGACCTCATGGTATTGCCGCAACACCACCGGAAGGCGCTAAGATTATGGCTGTGGCTGGCGGTACTGGCCTGGCCGCGGTCTACCAGTTGGCGAGAGACTTCGGTAATGCCGAGGTCTTTACGGGCGCACGTACCGCAGAGCGGCTGTACTATCTTGACGAATGTAAAGAGATTGCCGAGGTGCATGTTGCAACAGACGACGGCAGCGAGGGCTTTAAAGGAGTGGTGACTGAGTTATTGCGCGCTCGCCTGCAAGTGATGCCTCAAGCTGAACTAGATAATTTGGTGTTCTACAACTGTGGCCCCGCACCTATGGTGCATGCGGCGGCTGCTGTTCAGCGAGAGTTCTGTAACGATGATCAAATACACAGTGCCATCGATTACCTGACCAAATGTGGCGTGGGTATCTGTGGTGCCTGCGCCTCACCAGATGGCAAACGTATCTGTGTGGACGGGCCCTTTATGCAAGGGACACCTGAGCGCCCCTAAACATTTTCGAACTAGACTACTAATCAATAAAGTGTCTCACCATTGGCAGCCATTGCGCGCAGCTTCTCAGTGGGACGATACAGTTCACTGATAGACGTATACTTATCGGCGCGCTCACAGACTTCCTGCAGACCAATCTCATCCATCCAACGACAGATACCTCCGCGGAACGCCGGGAAGCCAACACCATAAATCAGTGACATATCGGCTTCTGCTGGCGAGGCAACGACACCCTCTTCTAAGCAGTGAATCATTTCCATGGCCATGGCGATCATCAGGCGATCAACAATTTCATCTGCATCAACCGCATTAGCTTCACCGTAGAGGTTTGCCAACATCGCAATCACATCCGGATCTACTGCTTTGCCTGGCTTACCTTTTTCATTGAGCTCGTAACGGTAGTAGCCCAGTCCATTTTTCTGACCCAGTCGCTCGGCGTTAAAGATGGCCTCTGTAGGCCAAACATCTGCAGTCTTTTTAAAGCGTTCGGGCAGGCCATCAATCATAACTGGATAGCAATGATTAATCGTATCTATACCGATAACATCCATTAGATAGGCTGGCCCCATAGGCAATCCCCAGCTCTCCATTACTTTGTCGACCTGCTGGAAGTCAGCACCTTCGGCGAGCATCATCTCAAGCCCAAATAACATGGCAAATAACACGCGATTAACCAGGAAACCGGGGCAATCATTGACCACAATGGGCTTTTTGCCCAGACCCAGTGCATAGGCACACACGGCTGCCACTGTGGCATCAGAGGTTTTCTTACCGCGGATAATTTCCACCAGCGGCATCGCATGCACTGGATTAAAAAAGTGCATGCCACAGAAGTTTTCTGGACGCTCTAATGACTCTGCCAGCCGAGTGATCGATATAGTCGAGGTATTAGAGGTAATCACCGCCGAGGCTGCCAACTGAGATTCTACGGCAGGCAATACCTGCTTTTTAACGGCTTCTAGTTCAACCACGGCTTCCACCAACATATCGCACTTGGCGATATCGCCATCGGCCAGCGTCGGATGAATCTTAGCTAGAATTTTCTCGGCCTTTTTCTCATCGATCTTACCGCGTTTAACCGACTTGGCGAGCAGTTTGCTGGCCTCTTGAATACCAAGGTCAAGGGCGGGATCGGCAATATCTTTCATCACCACCTCATAGCCTCTAATGGCATTTTGATAGGCAATACCGCCACCCATAATGCCGGCACCAATAACCCCAGCCGTATTAATCGGCGCTGGTTTGTGGGCTACAGCGCGATTCTTAGCCTGCTTAACCACATATTGATCATTTAAAAACAGACCCACCATAGCCCGCGCCTGAGATGTTTGGGAAATCTCATAGAAAGCTTCGTTCTCACACCTAATGGCTTCATCACGGCCTAGACCAGCAGCCTTAGTCACTAGATCAACCACCATTAGAGGTGCTGGGTAGTGGCTGCCTACTCTACCCACCACGGCTGCGCGGTAATTGGATGAGGCCGCTTCAAGCTCGGCATCAGACAGTGTCAGTGGAGACAATTTTTGCTGACGACGAGCCTGATAATTACGGCTGCCATCGGCCATTTCCTGCAGCGCCTTTAGTGACTCCGCACGCAATAGTTCTGGCTCGACAATCATATCGACCGCACCAGCCTCCTGAGCGGCTGCTGGCTTCTGTTGCGCGCCAGAGGTAATCCAATGGACGGCAGCTGTATAGCCAACAAGTCTTGGCAGGCGCACTGTACCGCCCCAACCGGGCAGTATTCCCAAGCTAGTTTCGGGCAGGCCAATCGCCGCTTTAGATGAGATAACACGCAGGTCGCAGGCCAGACAGATTTCAAAACCACCGCCCAGAGCAAAGCCATTAATAGCGGCCACTGAGGGGTATGGCAGATCTTCAATCTCAGAGAACAACGCATTGGCGACCTGCGCGCCGGCAATAAAATCTTCTTTAGACGAAGAGAACATGGCTTTAAATTCAGTGATATCTGCACCCACTACAAACACTGACTTGCCACTAGAGAGCAGCAGCCCTCTAATATCTTTCTGTTGCTTGAGCGTATCTACTGCTTGCCGAAGTTCACCCAGAGTTTCTTCATTAAATTTATTAACTGAGCCACTTTGGCTGTCGAATTTAATCTCTGCAAAATCATTGTCTAGTCTTGTCAGGCTGAGTGTCTGTCCTTCAAACATAAGATGCTTTCCCATAATCTGATAATTAGTATTTTAATAGAAGGCGCTATTCTAGCTTTGTTAGTGGTCTAGTCTATGATTTACTGCGACTAAAAGTAGCCATACCCATTATTTGGATAGCCATTTATGACATTGCGCGAGAAAATGCATCGTGAACAGCAACTTAAAACGCTCTTTGAGCAGGCTCAGAGACATGCGTTTGACTATGCCGATGGCGCTTTAGAGCGCAATGTTTTTCCCTCTGCTCAGGCACTTGCGGATCTTGGTCAGTTCGATGAGCCCCTGCCTGCTTACTCAGGTGATGCTGAATCAATACTCACAAAGCTGCATAGCCACGGCTCCCCGGCTTCTGTCGCTCAAACTGGGGGCCGCTACTTTGGTTTTGTTAATGGTGGCATTCTTCCCGTGACTCTGGCGACCAAATGGCTAACCGATTTTTGGGATCAGAACACGGCGCTGCATGCCATGTCGCCAATCACCTCAAAATTAGAAGACATCTGTGAACAGTGGCTGCGCCAGTTATTTAACCTGCCGGACAATACGGTGGCGGGTTTTGTTAGTGGGACCTCGTCGGCTATCTTCTGTGGCCTTGCTGCGGCACGTTACCGTATCTACAAGAACCATGACTGGGACTTTAACAAGCGCGGCCATAACGGTGCGCCGCCTATCCGAATTATTGCAGGTCGCCATACCCATGGCGCAGTAGTTAAAGCCATCGCCCTACTTGGCTTTGGCATCGATAATATTGAATGGGTAGACTGCGATGACCAGGGTCGCATTGTGCCCAGCGCCATGCCGGCACTCGACGATAGCTGTATTATTTTATTGCAGGCGGGCAATGTAAATTCTGGTGCCTTTGATCCATTGCATGAAATCTGTGACAACGCTAATGACGCTAATGCCTGGGTGCATATTGATGGCGCCTTCGGTTTATGGGCTGGTGGCACCAAGCGACTCAGTCATCTGACTGAGGGCATGGAAAAAGCTCATTCATGGTCGGTAGATGGTCATAAAACGCTCAATACACCCTATGACAGCGGCATATTACTATGCTGCGATAAAGACGCTCTAGTGATGGCATTGCAGGCGTCTGGCGCCTATTTAAACTTTAGTGAAAGCCGTGACGGCATGCTCTATACCCCAGAGATGTCCCGTCGTGCACGCGCTGTTGAGCTCTGGGCCGCGCTTAAATATCTCGGTAGTGATGGCGTCGATGAGCTGGTCTATGGCTTGCATGAGCGCGCTGTGCAGTTTGCCGATGAGCTTAGGGCGGTTGACTTCGAAGTAATCAATGAGGTGGTGTTTAATCAGGTCATTATTGCCCCCAGTGAAGATGATGAGACTACCCAGTCTATTATTGAAGCAATTCAGCAGTCGGGAGAATGCTGGGTGGGTGGTTCTATATGGATGGGCAAAAAAGTGATTCGTATTAGCGTTTGCTCCTGGGTTACCACCGGCGAAGATGTGAGTCGTTCGGTACAGGCGTTTGTGCAGGCAAGACAGGCTATTTGCGGAAAATAATCACATCGGCGCCAATAAACTCAGGAGTTGAACCCCATTGCTGGCCCAGATAGACAAACGTTTGCTCACTAAAAAAGCTGATATGGGTCAGATCATTTTTATAGTGCCAGTTGGCAAAGGCATCTCGGTTTCTCACCTGTTTGGTCATCAACCCCAGATGGCCGCCGGTCACTAAAAGGTTCCACAGCCGCTGTAACTCTGCACCAGGCTGTGCAAGATGCTCGATCACTTCGGTACTGGTAATAAAGTCATACTGCCTATCTAGCACAGCGGGATCATTGGCATAGTAGAGATCGAAGAGCGCCATAGTATGGCCCTGCTCCTCTAGCATCACTGACAGCGTTGGCCCGGGGCCACAACCAAAATCCAGGCCTTGACTGCCCTCTTTAAGTTGATCTAATAATGGATTGGTAAGGCGCCTTAAAAACTCACGATAGCCCTGATCATACGCAGAGTTTTGATGCTGATCATAAATGGCTTTTTCATCCTGCCGGCTAAGCTGCTGATGAAAGGGAACAAAAACTAGCTCGCACAGTGAACATTGCAGATAGTCCCGGCGCTTATCGCTGTGATAGGCAGCAACAGAATGACCGCTACATAGGGGGCACTGCATTGCTTGTTTACCGCTAGCCTGATTTTGCACCATTCCCCCGAGGTTTCTGTCTTTAATCGATCTGCGTATTTAGGTGTCGGCAAAGCATCTTATTTGCTATTGAGATATGCCGCAAAGTGTCAGACACTGGCACCCTAAAATCCGCATAATAATAAGATTAAGACTCCATGGATAATAGTAGATATGGCTGCCTATTCGAGCCCTTGCAAATAGGTCCAGTAACCGCCCCCAATCGCTTCTATCAGGTACCCCATTGCAATGGTATGGGTCACCTTCGTCCACAGTCACTGGCTGCGATGCGTGGTGTTAAAGCTGAGGGTGGCTGGGGTGTTGTCTGTACAGAGATGATGGAGATACATCCTACCTCAGACGTGACACCCTATATCGAAGGTCGCTTGTGGGACGATAGCGATATGGGCGGCCTACAGCTAATGACCGATGCAGTGCATCAATATGGGTCGCTGGCGGGTGTTGAACTGGCCCATAGTGGCTCTTCCACTGGCAATCTGTATTCTCGTGAAGTACCACTGGCCCCTAGCCATACCGCTTGCTATGACAACCTGCCATTTTATGCGCGGGCCATGGACAAAAAGGATATTGCCAACTTTCGCCAATGGCATCGCACAGCGGCAGTGCGAGCCAAGACCGCTGGGTTCGATATTATCTATGTCTACCTTGGACACGACCTGACATTACTGCAGCATTTTTTATCGCCACGTCATAACCGGCGCAGCGATGAATATGGCGGTAGTCTGGTGAATCGCGTGCGACTCTTAAAGGAGGTACTTCAGGACACCAAAGAGGCTGTCGGCGATCGCAGTGCTGTGGCCTGTCGTTTTGCCGTGGATGAATTAATCGCAGATGGTGGCTTGCGCTGTGGTGATGAGGGTCGTGAAGTCATCGAAATGCTGGCAGATATTCCCGACCTCTGGGACGTCAATATCTCTGACTGGTCAAATGACTCTCAGACCTCCAGATTTGCAGAAGAAGGCTATCAAGAGCCCTTCACGACCTTTGTTAAGCAGGTCACCAAAAAACCAGTTGTGGGTGTTGGCCGCTATACCAGCCCAGATAAAATGGTGTCTCTTATTAAAGGCGGTGTGTTGGATATGATCGGTGCGGCTAGGCCCTCAATTGCCGACCCCTTTTTACCCAACAAGATTCGTGAGGGCCGCTTTGAAGATATTCGCGAATGTATTGGCTGTAATATCTGTGTCACGGGCGATATGAATAGCTCGCCAATACGCTGTACGCAGAATCCAACCATGGGCGAAGAGTGGCGCAAAGGCTGGCACCCAGAAATAATTCCCACGAAAAAAACTGATGATGCGGTGCTGGTCGTAGGTGCTGGGCCTGCTGGTTTGGAGCTGGCCATGTCATTGGGTAAACGGGGTTATCAGGTCACTCTCGCTGAGGCCTCTACTCAACTTGGTGGCAGGGTTTTGCAGGAATCCGCCCTGCCGGGTTTGGCTGCCTGGAAACGTGTGGCAGATTACCGTGAGCTTTGGCTGCGTAATGCCTCCAATGTAGAACTGTATTTTGATAGCTCCCTCAGTGCTCGAGAATTGCTAAGCTTTGGTATACCCCATCTCTATCTGGCTACCGGTGCCTATTGGCGCCGCGATGGCATTAGTCGCTCAACGCCATTTTCAATTGAAGGCTTGGATAGCAGCGCCTTATTTACCCCAGATGATATCTTCGCCGGCAATATGCCTGCAGGCAAAGTGACATTATTTGATGATGATAATTTTTATATGGGCGGTATTATTGCCGAGAAACTGGTGGCCGCTGGCTGTCAGGTTAACTTTGTGACCAATGATGCATTGGTGTCACCCTGGACGGTTTATACCATGGAGCAGCATCGGATTCAGACCCGATTACTGGAGCTGGGAGTGACTATCTACACCCAGCAAAACCTTGCTCGTATTCAATCAGATCACTGTGTTCTCTCCTGTGTCTACACGGATAAAAAACAGCTTATTGATACAGATGCACTGGTAATGGTCACCGAGAAATTACCCCATGAACAGCTCTATAAAACAGTGGCGGCTGAACAGGCCATTAACTCTGATATATGGCAGCAAAGCGGCATCACCAGCCTGACCACTGTGGGCGACTGTCACGCGCCAGGTACTATCGCCAATGCCGTCTATTCTGGCCATCTGCATGCCCGACAACACGACGAAACTCAGGCCCCTGTAGTAGCTTTCAATCGCGAGCGGGTACGATTGCCAAAAAGTGACGGATAATTTGCCAGATAGTATGATTTCACATTGACGGAAACCGGCATGGTCAGTATCATGCGCGCTCTCGAAAGAGACCGCATGGTAAGACATTCGGGGATTAGCGCAGTCTGGTAGCGCGCCTGCTTTGGGAGCAGGATGTCGGGGGTTCGAATCCCTCATCCCCGACCACTTTCCGGCTTGTAAAATGCGCCCGTAGCTCAGCTGGATAGAGCAACGGCCTTCTAAGCCGTGGGTCGCAGGTTCGAATCCTGCCGGGCGCACCAGTTTCCAGTAGAGCCCATGTTAGTAGCCCTTAGTACAGAGTATCAATGGTGGACGTAGCTCAGTTGGTAGAGCCCCGGATTGTGATTCCGGTGGTCGCGGGTTCAATCCCCGTCGTCCACCCCATTTATTCCCTTTAAAATCAATGACTTATGTCAATAATACGCTTAAAACAGCTCATATGATCGGTATATGATCGGTCTTGTTATGCAAGTGACTCAATAGCACCACAAAACTGGCGTAGTTTTACGCAGGTCAACGTGGACAAAATTATTGGCAATTCCGATGCCGTTAAACCCCATTTTTAGAGCTTCTTCCACTATGCGAAATCGCTCTACTCCACCATTAACTTTAATGTCGCAGGCGATCCCTTGTGCATGGGTTCCGGGTGTGTTTTTTGCCTTCTCAATACTGTGCCTTCTGGACCGATATCCACTGGTAATGACAAAGCTAAATCCGCACTTTTGGCGCAGATCGTCTAACGCTGACAAAAACTCTTTACTCATGTCATTTTCGCCGGTCTCTTGGCAGTCAAATTCTGCTAGATCAAAGTATCTCACTTCGCCGCATCCTTCTTTGCCATCACGCCCTCGAATGCGCCGCCGCCAAAATAAAAGCCGACAATGGTCAACATGATCCAGTCGATCTTGAATGAAGTTATCAATTCTTGAACCTGGGCGATGTCCTTGTCCATAAAAAAAAGTGTCAGGACCATGAAATACGAAACGACAAACGTGAAGCCAAATATCAGGGCCAGATAACGCTGTGCCACTTTAAATGGCGAATACGCGGATAGCAGGTCTGTCTTGGCCTTTGTTTTGGCCTCGATCATTTCGGTGTCGCTAGTGTGCATTGAGTCGATCAGGCCCAGACCTTTACTGATCACATCTCCGCTGCCCAATATTGTGCTTAAAATAGACAATTTATATCACTCCAAATAATTTTAAACCTATGTAAAGTGCTAGCGGCAGCAAGATAATTAGCCCTGTTCCCCAAGCTAACGCTGACAAAAACAACGCTATGTTGCGCGCCTTCTTCTGCTTGGCTAAACGAGCTTCTTTTTCCCGTGCCCGCTTTCTTTCGCTTTGAAAGGTCAGCCAGTCAGAATACATATCTGGCCTGCCGGCATAGATCATATAGTCCTTCAGCCAAACTTCTTCAGCCTTTAATTTTTCTAGCTGCATAAAGCATTCAAGTTCTGACTTGCCGCCTGCTTTGTTTGCTTTTTTAGCTATCGCTGACTTGCTATCAAAATACTTAGTCGCCTGATCTGCGACATCGTATATCTCACGGCCATTGGTTAACGCGCCCTTCAAAATTGCCCAGGCGGCGTTACAAGCTGCGATCTCAGCAAGCATTTTATTTTTGCTCTAACATCATATTTATCAATTGTGTGAGACGCTCATCAGAGGCCTTTGCAAGCTCCTCTTGGCGCGCTAACGAGTCTGCAATGTTCTTAATAGCCTGCGCGTTTAACGCTGTGCTAGTGCTGTTCTCGTTGCTATTCGTATAGGTCTCGGCTGCGATCTTACCTACCCTCTCAATCTCCATCTGAGTAGCCTGCGCTTGTGCCTGCATAGCGCCATAGCCCACCGAAAAAGAGACCAACGCTGCGCCGATTGGCAGCGTCCAGGTAGAATGATTTGTGTAGGCTAAGTGTTAGAAACACGTCTTTTGTGCTGTTTATGGCCGGTAATCACATTTGTATAAGGGTAAAAAGCGAATTAATCCGCTAATACTGTAATAAATAAATGATCAGTTTTTTATTTTACGCGAAGCTAATAAACCCATAAAACTGGTCTTTTATTTAGGCTATCAAAATGTGCAAAGTTTTTGGCCACCCCAGCCGACATACCCATCAATAAAGCCCGTTTAACGATTAATCAGTGCTGCGCCCCACCGATGACGTTAATGTCAGCAGCGATACCTTAGCAATGAGTCCCGATGCCGAGGTTTGCTTTTTTATCTCTGCTGGAGGACTGGCAGCTCTGTAATTCCAAGTGACATGAAACGAGAATTGACATGTGCCACGCAGCCCATCGGGCAGCAATAAAAAAATTCGGGCATCCGATGTAGGGCGCCTACTCTTGCAGAGATTTGAGCTACCTGTTGGCATCCTGCCACTCAAAGTTTTTTTTACTAATTTCAACATCTTCTCTATCTCTTAGTTTGACTAGATGATAGAGAAGATATTGCCAAATTAGGGCAATTAATGGAACATTAATTGGTGATCCGAAAGTCAGTTTTGATGACTACCTTATACTGTTATGTATTTGGTAAGACATACACTTTTTTACAGAAGTTACATCGGTATTGTTGTTGATTTTCAGACTGAAGAGTAACCAGCTAAGCCCCGACCTACTTTTCTGCATTCATTTCAAAAGCCTCGAAGCCCTCTTCAATCGGCACACCAAAGATATTGAGCACTTTAGCTATCATGTCGTAATTTCCAATCGTATGAAGGAGTTCAGTAAACTTATGTTCGCCCAGAGATGTTATCAGATACTCATAGGTTTCATCATCAACATTGGATGTCTCCTTCATTTGATCAACCAAAGACAAAACCATTTTGTCTAATTGGTCCCAATTTGGAGCTTCGGCGCCAATTTTTATATTTTCAATATCAGTTTCTCTAAGATCGGTGTCTTGCAGGGCTATACGTACGTGATGTACCCACTCATATTCCGACTTATTGTGCCAAGCCACACGTAAAATCGCTAGCTCACGAACCCGTGGTTCCACATTCGATAGCGCCAGTGTAAACAAACTGAATGGTTTATAGGCCTTGAATAATTTCGTGTGACGCAATGCTATCCGGATTACATTGGGCAATATTCCACCACGGCGATAATGCTTGGTTATTTCGAATTGTTCTGCTGACATGTCTTCGTCAGCCAGCGCCTGTAAGCGAACTTTGTTAGACATAACTAGATCTCCAATAAACGATATTAAAAAAAACGAGCGCTAAAAGCGCTCGCTGAAAGGGTGATTTACGAAGCTAAGAATTAAAACCGAGCATCAAGAGTTATTGCGAATGTTCTGGGTAAATTAGTATGTGCGATACCGCTGCCTGTTTGGCCAATACCAGCCGTTTTAAACGTACCAAAGAATTCATCGGTCAAGTTTGCACCAGAAATAGTCAGTCCATAGGCATCGTCTTTTGTTCGAATTCCAAACGAAGCATTTAACTGTCCATGGCTACCCTCTTCACTAATATCCGCTAAAGAGGATGCTGTGTTTTGCGCACCGCGGTAATAGTAGCTAGCGCTCATCGTATAGTTGTAAGCTGAGCTACCTAGGGGGCGGAATACGTTCAGAGCAATCCCACCCTGTAATCGTGGTGCCGAAGGAAGAATTTTATTCTCATATGGATCTAGAAAACTTACTATTCCACCATCAAGGTCATCGTTAAAACGTGATTCATTATAAGTGGCATTCACATCTAGCTTTACACCCTCTACCAGCTGCCACGTGGTCTCGACCTCAATCCCTTGAGAAACAATATCGGGCACATTAACCACTCTAAAACTTATTCCATCAAACTGCTGGAATTGATAATCTGTGTAGTCCGCATAGAACAATGCAATGTTAACCATAGCTCGGTCATCCAAAATGCTAGATTTGAGACCTATCTCGAAGGAATCAACAAATTCCGCATCGAATTCAGATCGATCCAGAAGCGCGCCAGACGAGTCTGAAACTGATTCGCGATCCAGATTGAACCCACCACCTTTATAGCCACGAGAAAAACTTGCGTAGGTATTCATGCTCTCATTGAGTGCATAACTGCTGATTATCGACCCAGCAACCTCCGATTCACTGCGTTCAATATCGGTACTATAGTTGTTGCACAAAGCTGTAAACATACTGGCAACATAGACGCAGATATCATCGTTTTTATATTCGCCTGGAAGCGCATCATTTAGAATAGCGCCGCCTTCCTTCTCACTGTCGCTGAAACGTAGCCCCGCAGCCACCGAGAATTTGTCAGTAAAGTTGTAGGTATTGTGGGTAAATAACGAAAGGCTGGTCTGATCCTGAATAGTTCGGCCACGAATACCTTGATCGGAAAGCGTACCCAATGGCTCTAACGCCGGCTCTATGCCAGCAATTGCTCCAAACGCAGAACCAATCGCAATATTAGAGGTGGTTTTAATATCTTCTTGAGCAAAGAAACCACCGACTAACCAATCCAGATTACCACTGGTGCCTGCTAGACGAATTTCCTGGCTGAGTAATTTAATCTCTGAAGTTTCAGTAATGTCACCGATATAGTCGGCGGCGGCAGAATCAAGATCAAACTGAATATCAGCGTTATACTGCCGGTACGCGGAAATAGAGGTTAGTGTACCCATATCAAGTTCCCACTCGGCCTGTACACTTAAGCCTGTGGAGTCAACCACCTCAGTTGGATCTATCGTAGTCCGAGTCTGCCGACGATCAAGATCAAAACTTGCGGGCACATAGTTCCTGTCTCT
>OJDG01000120.1_pt1 | contig 18450 bp, 27 predicted proteins | sample 1592411 | NCBI WGS metagenome assembly OJDG01 (sample SAMN05416759, study PRJEB24817) | seawater metagenome | isolation source: Sea water | place: Canada:Atlantic | collected 2013-07 | reverse complement strand
GTAATATACTAATAAATAGGAGGGTATTTTAACCAAAAAGCATTTGCTTATTATTACTTTTTCCTTCTTCTATAATTTCATGTGAAAGAATAGTCCTATTTCTACTATACTGGTTTATTGACTCTTGAATATTATCTGTTAGGAAGGTAAATTCGTATTCCTTTCCACTTGCTTCTTTAAAAAGTACCGTGTATTCTTTTTTCATTTTATAGTGTTTTAATATAATTAGTTAGCCATTCTTTTAAATTACCTTTCGGGTCCCAACCCAACTTGGTTTTTGCTTTTGTATTATCAGCTAAAGTCTCAAAAGGTTCTAGTACTTCCTTATAATAGTCCTTTTCTCCTCCGAATATATCAGCTACTTCGTTTATAGAGAAATTATTCCCGTTACCTATGTTGAAACTTTCTCCTATAAGCGCTTCTGAGTGTGTTGCTGCTAGTATATTCGCTTTTACAACATCTTGTACGTATGTAAAATCTCTTCTTTGCTCGCCGGTATTAGTAATAGTCAGTGGAAGTCCTTTTTTATATTGATCTGCAAATATAGCTATAACTAACTTGTATGCTCCTTCCAAGTTCATTCTTTCTCCGTACACATTAAAGTACCTTAAGCATACAGTATCAATATTATATACTTGTGAAAACATTTTACAGTATAGCTCTCCTACATACTTCTGTAATCCATATGGAGAAAGAGGGTTAGTATTATGTGTCTCCGGTGTTGGGAATGTCTCTGCTGTACCGTAACAAGAGCTGCTTGCACTATATACTACTCGTTTAACTCCTGCATCTACACAGGATTTAAGTAAATTAACGGTTCCGTTTGTATTAACTTTATCAAATTCAACAGGGCTTTCTATTGATGGCTGTACTCTAGCTAATGCAGCAGTATGGAATACAGCTTCACATCCTGTTAACTCTTTAACTAATTCTGCACTATCCTCTGGGTTACTAATATCTATTTCTACAAATTTCGCTTTCTTATTTACATTTCGTAGAAATCCTGTGGATAAATTGTCTATTACAACTACCTCTGTTCCGTTATTTACTAACTCATCTACTATATTCGATCCAATAAATCCGGCTCCGCCTATTACTGCTGCTTTTTTCATATTTCTATTAATTTACTTTGGTATTCGTTCATTTGTATAATATCTATGAATAGGTTTCCTAATTGAAATGTTCCAATTGTTCCGCTATCTTTTATAATTTCCGGTAGTTGTTGTATAATTGTAAAGTCATCTTGATTAAAAGATGCTGCATCTAACCTTACTAATATTTCATTATTTTTTTCATTATCATAAGGTCTTATCCTTTCACTTAAATCATATAAAGTATTATTCTTTTCTTTTTCAAAATAATCTACGGTAAGTACTTGCATATCATCTTCGATATAGATATTACTACACCAAGGTTCTAAAGCATGTAATAGAGAGGCATTACATGTTTTAACAATAAAACCAATATCGTATTTTGGTGGAACGATTGGCTTCATCAAAGGATCATGTTTAATAAAGTGTCCCCATTTTCGAATGAAGTTACGTCCATTTTTAGTAGTCGTCTCAATCCACTCGTTACTATTCTTTCCGGCGGCACCTCCTGAGTGTTTGTTAAATCTAGAACCTCTAGAAGTGAAATGGTACACTAAAGCATCCCAAGGTTGTTTAAATTTATATCCATTTAAATAAAACCTATTAAATAAGTCTGAGTCTTCTTTTGATTGAGGAGCGAAGAGTTCGTCATGTCCTCCTATTGCAAGGAAGTCTTCTTTGTACATACACCAGGGTGCAAATATTCCTTCAGTCACTTTAGCTTCTTTTAACTTTTCACTACCCTCGTACCATTTATCAAAGCTAAATTCATCAACCTCAATACCAAAATTCATTAGCTGCTTTTCTGGCCCGTCAGGATGTAGTGGTGGTTCTACTCTTGTTCCTGTTACTACTGTCCCTTTCTCTAAGTGCTTTAAAATATTTTTATCGAAATCTCTACAGGTGACCATATCAGCATGAAATGCCATAATAATATCCGTACGTGCCATTTCGATTCCTCTATCAAACATCCCGACTATTCCTATCCTTTCCGGACCTGGGTTGTGATATGTTAGTAAGTCTTCATCATTTAGCCCCTCTATCCATTCCTGGGTTCCATCTATTGATGCATCATTTAGAACTAGTATCTCGTGCTTTGTATCTAAGTTACGTATAGAGGTATAAGCTAATTTTAGAAACTCTAAATTATTTCTAGAAGGTATTACAAATGTTATCTTATCCATAGTTTAGTCCTTTTATCTTTAATGTAATTTACGAAAAATACTTCTATATTCCAAATAAGTTTGATGTAAATTTACTTTCATCATAGTACTGAATATACATTTCTTTAGCTTGCTTACTGCATTCTTTATAGAAGTTATCATCGGTGTTAAGCTGTTTAATTAACTCTTTAGCATGTCCTATACTTCCAACCTCTACTGTTAATTGTGGATGACATTTTTCCTGAGTGTCTAATCCTTTATATCCTATGCAAGGTATTCCTAAGTAAGCACAATTCAAAGCAAATGTACCAGCGGCATGTGTCCTCATTAAATGTACTCCTATTTTAAATTCATTTAGTTTATGTATCCATTCCTTCCAGTTCATATAAGGTAGTAAGGTAAGTAACTGTTCTTCACCTTCTTGCTTTCTCCCCATAGTAGGAGCTGTTACTTCTTCAAATTGACTGTTAGCTACTATATATGAATCAAATCCTCCGTACCAGCTTACAAAGTTACCTCCAATTATAACTCCTTTTCTTTCTATCTCTTCTATACCTCCTACTGCCTGTTCTATCATTAACGAGTTCATAACTCTTATGTCACTATGTCCTGTTAATCCTCTGTAGTAAATCTTATCTGCTCTATTATGAACATATATTATATCAGCAGATGTTAGAGTGTTGAAGTAATTAATTTGTTTCTCTAAGCTATAATCTTGAAAATACCAGTGTGGCCCTTCTTGCATTACTGCTACCTTATCACAGACAGATTTTATACTATCTAGATTAAAATCAGGATTTTTTTTAGGTATAATTACTATTCCTAAATCTATCTTTGTCTCATACTTTATTTGATGTGCTGAATGTATAGGGTAATGAGTTGCACCTAAAGCGCACATCCAGGCAAATTCAGTTCTCATATTATCATGAGTTCTCGGTACCTTACCTGTAAAGCCCATTTCAGTAAAAAAAGCTATTGCCATACGTCTTCCCATTTATGTGATTTATATTGAGTATTGAATATGTTATAGCAATTTTCTTCTGACATTTTATTAGCCTTTACGTACCAGTCGTTACTTCTTCTCTTCTTATTTAAAGTATCTCCTACTTCTCCTAAGATATTAGATCTCTTTTTAGGGTGGTTTCTATTATGTACAGCTAATATATTTTTTATAACGTACTGAGGTATATTACCTAGTACTTTTTTGGTCATTAACATAAATGCTGTATCTTCATGAACAAAGAATACAGACTTAGGTATATTAACTCCTGCTTTAATTACCTCCGAGCTTATTACTAACCCGCATCCATTAAACTTATGTTCAGGTAATACTACTACTTCAGGTTGAATCGTCTTACTGTTAATACTTTCCATTTCATCAGCAGTCATCGTATATTTAACTGACCAGTAGTTATCGTAGTCATTTTCTATAAATGGCTTATCGGTAAAGTCTGGGTGCTCTAATGCTTTCCAGCTATCGTCCCACATCTTACATATTCCAAATGTAGCGATATACTTCGATACAGGGGACTGTTTATGGAGCCCATCTAATATTGTAAACATTTGAGATGGAACTAGCATATCGCTTTCTCCCCAAATTAAAACATCTGCTTTATCGCAGTACTCGTTATTAAAATTTCTTCTATAATCTGCTATAGTATGTATCCCGTATTTAATAGTAACAGTATACGGTTTAGTATCTTTATTAATTTTACGGATACATTCTTTTAACTTTTTAATACTACTTGCCTTCTCTAATTGTTGGTTTACGCATACTGTTATATCAACTAGTACTTTACCGTCGTAACTACTACAAGCTTTATTTAGAGTTTCAATGTACTCCTTAATAATCTCACTTTCGTACCATTGTACGAGACATCCTATTGCAAATTTAGTTTTCATATATTTCCATACAGTTTCTTAAACGTCTGTTCCATAAAGTAGTTTGTCCATCTAGCATCATGATTGTCAGGAATAGCATTAAATTGGTATATTCCGGGGAAACAATCTGTAAATGTTAACTCTTTATCAAGTATTTCAAACCTATGGAGATCGACTGCACAGTATTCATATGGAAGGTATGTTAACTCCTCTTTCGAAGAATGAGTCAAATGATTGATGATTGGCTGGTCTGTACCTACTCCAAATGTTTTTTGCATTTGTTGAATCATTTCTTTATTATTCAAATAATACTCAATATATCCTTTCCATATATGCTTTTGTGATTTATTTGTTATTTGAAACCCTCCGCAGAAGTATTTAAATATATCAAAGGTACTATTATTAAACATATGCTTTGAGTAGTTCTCCATACTCCTACATATCCAATCCATACTTCCTATTGCTCTAGCTACAGTATACTTCCCTTCAGTCATATTAAAGAAATTGGGAGTATCTGGATGAATGATACAGTCAGCGTCTGTTATAAGAACTTGTTCATAGTCTATGCCGCTATTTTCTAATACATCCATTGCATAGTATCTTTGCCAAGTTATCTTCATTTCTTCTGCAGGACAAAGCAATTGATCCATAACAACTAGTTCAGCATCGTTTTTAGCACACCACCGCTTCCAGCTTTCAATACCGTACTTATAAGGTATGCTTCTGCTTTCCAGCCCCGGTATTACTACTGCAGGCATAAATACAATATTCTTACTCTTCATAGTTTCCTTTTATAATATCCCAAGTTTGATTCATTAACCTACCTCTTTGCGTTTTATCGAAACCGCTGAAGAACCAGATATATCCGTACTTGACAAAGAAAGGGGTACTATCTTCTTTTAGTTGCCAATTACCTCCTAGCCAGTCAAATCTATTTAAATGTGTAACCATATACGCAGGAGAGATATAATCAAACTTAACTTTATGTATCTGCTTTAAGTAATTATATACAGGCTGATCTGTTCCTCTACTAACAGTCTTTTGTAGCTTTAAAATTTCTACCTGATTTGCATAGTAAAACTTCTTAACCTTATCTAAAAAAGGTTTATGGGACTTATCGAATATCTGGAATCCACAGGATACGTACTCGGTAAGTTTAAAGTCGTAGTCGTTAAACAGTTTACTGTATCCTTTTACTCCTTCATAGATCCACTTTATATTCTCTAATGATCTAAACGCTACTGGGTTAGTGTTTACTTTGTTGAAGAAATTAGGGGTATCCCATTTAATTATAGAACTAGCATCTACTAATGCTACTTTACTGAACTCTATTTTAGCAGCTTCTAATTGATCAAATACATCAAACCAACGTTGCCATGTTACTCTATGTCTACCAGTATCTAAATCTGCTGGTTGACTATATTCAAAGAACGTTGTATTATTCTTCCTGCACCAGTACTTCCAGCTTTTTTTAGAAACCTCTAAGTATTCAAAGTTCCCATGTTTTTTAATTAGTTGTGGGTCTTTACTTTTAACTCCTATCCAAAATACTACATTTTTTTTCATTATGCCTTATTTTTTACAACAACCATATATGCTTCTAGTTTATATTTATTTTCTATTTTAAATACATTCTCCACTTCGTAGTTTCTGTTGATACCTTTTTCTAATTCTTGCCTAGATGCTCCACAACAGTCTGCTTTATTAAACGGTCTTGATGTATCTGTGTTCCAGTCTAAAAATAACCTACCATTTGGAGATAAACATTCCATCCAAGTATTTAATGCTTTATCGAAATCATAAGCATGATCCCAACTGTTTGTAAAAATAATATCATACTTTCCTACCCACTCCTCTTTTCTATCATGAAAGTCCCACTGTATTGTGTCTGGGTAATTTATTGCTGTTGCTGATATATCTGTTCCTTGTATGTGTATTCCTTGAAAATTACTTTTAAAGTAATTCAACTCTGCTCCATTTCTTGTTCCGTGACAAAGTACGTTTTCTACTTCTATGTTATTTTCCGTACAGTACTTCTTAATATCTTCTACATTACCGGGGTGTACCCATCTGTTATGAATCTTAGCTTTATTTGTGTGTTCCTGTATGCTTTTGTACTCCTCGTATGATTTATGTTTTATATACTTCATATATTTGCTGTTACTTACTTACTGCTCTTCCTCTATCTGCTTGCCAATCCTGTTCTGGTCTAACTTCTAAATTTGTTTTCCAACCTCCAGAAATTGTATTGAGGTTAATGTTAAGCTTCTTAGCAAAAGATACTAATGCGTTTACATCTTTAGGAAAACAAGTACCTCCGTATCCTAATTTACCATCAGGTCCAGGAACATGTAAGTGGCTATCGGCAACTCTTCCGTCTGCTGCAAATCCATTTAATGCTTTTGTCCAGTCAGCACCTATAGCTCCTGCTATTTGTTTAAATTCATTCATTATACTAACCTTAGTAGCAAAGAACGTATTATTCATGTACTTAATTAATTCAGCTGTTGTTGTATCTGTTTCAATAATATTAGTACTCACAAACCTTTGTTTATATAGCTTTATAAGCTGTTCTATGTACCCTGGGTCTCCTCCTAGTATAATCCTAGCTTGAGTCATAGTATCCAGTTTAGAGGTTCTCTCCGTTAAGAACTCAGGGTTAAATACTATATTCAAGTCCTTATATTTCTTTTGTAGTAACTGTGTTGTACCAGGTAGTACGGTTGATTTAATGATGTAGATAGGACCTCTTGTTGCTCTCTTAAAAACCTCTTCAATGTAACTTGTGTCCTGGCTGCTATCTTTAGCCATTGGAGTTGGTACACATACGAATATAAAGTCACATTCGTTTACTTCTTCTTCTGTATGGGTACTTTTATTTGGGTCAATGTCGTAAATTCTTATATCTGCTACAGGAGAGAATGCGAATGCTTGGGCATTTCCTACAAACCCGTTTCCTATAATTCCAACTTTATATTTTTTCATAATGTATCGTAATAAGCGTTCTGTTTTTCTTGTCTTTTAATATTCTTTGGATGGTACAGTGCTGCTTCTTCAATAGAAGGTAGTTGAGCGTATGTCTTGAATCCTTCTAAAACTTCATGTACTTTATTTTTCCACTTAATTTCTGGTTTATTTTTCCAAATTCGCCATTGGTAATCAGGCCAATTTACCCACCCTTTATCATTTACATTCCATCCCCATAAGCTTATGTGACTCTCTGTTAATCCTTCTACAGTATTCACTCTAGGAACTAAATATACCTCATTATCTGCATTAGCTTCTAGAATGAACGGTAAATTCTCAATAAGTGATACGCTTGGGAGCTCATCTGCATCAATTTGGAAGATATAATCTCCACTACATAGGGCTGTAAGCTGGTTTTTCCAATCAGCAAAATGATTTTTAAATGACTTAGGGTATGCTTTAATCCAATCCTCTTTCTGTAAATCTACTAGGTAGTTCCAAACTTGTGATGTACCGGCTTTTTTATCAAAGAGGACTACTATCTCATCTTCTTCCCTACTATAAGCAAAAAGAGTAGATATTAATTTTTGAATCTCCTCATATTCATTACAAACTGTTATTGCATAACTTATTTTCATATATTCTAAGTAAAATTAAACATCCCAATATAATCAGCAGCTTCCATAAAGTCTTTCTGTTCAAAATGCTTTACGTTTTTCATATCCATTTTATGGGTTTGATCTTTAGTTATCTTTTTATCTGCTTCAGCTACAGGTATTGCTTTTACTCCAGCCCATTTCCAGTTCTTTTTATCAGTGCCGTCTATAAATACCATTCCTTTTTCTGGTAATGTTAAAGTTGCTGGAAGCCATACTTTACCTTCTTTATCTTCAAACATTAAGTCTTTATATAATTCTGGGGATGTTTCCACTGCTGCCTTGACAGCTGCACTATTTTTTACCATTAGTGTTGAAGTAGTGAACCCACTTCCAAAACAAAGCCAGGTTTTAACTTCTTTATTTTCATGTACGAATGATTGCTCATAACAGGCATTACTTCCAAAAGGCCCTTCTACTAATTGATCTTTATTCATATTACAGTAATTTTAATTTTGGTAAATTTATCTTAGGCGAAGTGTCACCTTCTCCTACTTTGTTTAGTTTCGGCAATGTAAGTGAGACTTCTTTAGGAAACTCCGGGATATTCTCTTTTAGAATTTGCTTAAGTAAATTAGTCATAGCCTCGAATGAAAAATTAGTTCTACTACTATGTCCTTGTCTTTTTGCTTTTACTAACCACTTACTATAGTCTTTAAATACTTCCTTATATGCTTTACCGGTATCACTTGCGTCTGGTGTAAACCACTCTGCCTGTTGAATTATTGTATTTTTAACTAAAGCAGATTTATGTACTGGCTTTATTTCTCCAGTTACGTACCTCACAAACTCTCTATCTAAGAAGTCTACTTGTCCTGACCATCCGGATGCAATGATTGGTTTATTTACTAAGCTAAATTCTAGGAAAGGTCTACCGAATCCTTCTCCTTTAGGTAAAGATACAAATGCTTTAATCTTACTGTGGTTATACAATAAGTTCATACTCGCATCCGATACTTCTCCATGTATCAGGTATATGTTAGGTAACTTTCCTTTTACTGTGCTCCTTACATCATCAATTTTATCGAGCATTCTTTCTCTATCCATAATCGAAGTAGTAGCGCTATGACTTTTCATAACTAAAGCAGGTGCATTCTTTTTATTTTTAAATGTCTCTAGAAAGGATTTTATAGTATATCCCATATTCTTCCTATCTTCACCAAAAACACCTTGCATCCAGTGCCCTGTTGTTAAGTAGCAAAAGTTTTCTGGGATTGAATCTAATGTCTTCTCTATGTCACTAAGGCTGGTTGAAGTTTTAGTTGGAAAGTACTTAGACAAGTCAGCTCCTTCAAATAAAATTTCCATCTTAGTATTTAATACAACTGACTCTTTAATTTGTTCTGATTTATCATCCTTAATGTCAAACCTACTTCTTCTAAAACTTTCGGCAGAATGAGCTGAGGATACTAATAGGAGGTCCATGTTGTTGGCTCCTTTAACCCAACTAGGGTCACAAAGTGTAGTTTCCATTCCAGCTGTTACTCCTATGTTATATTTTCCTATTTTCTGAAATTCATTAGGTACGGATATTTGTATCCATATATCGGGTTTTTCCGTCATTTGATGTATAACTCTAGAGGTAATGCTACTGTCTTTATGGTCGCTTAAGTAGCCCCAACGAGTATTTCCCCATCGTTGAGCTAGTACTTTTACATCGTAATCATCTGTTGCTATTAATGCATTTACAAAATCTCTTGATCTTGCTCCGTATCCGCTATATGTATCTACCGGACAACTTACAACTATAGTTGGTTTATTCATTTTAGTAACCTGTTAGTTTATGTTCTATATAATTTGCTGGTCTATCTTCTATTTTATGGAAGTTAAATAATTCTCTAGGAATATATTTATCGAAACCTTCATCAAGTACTTCTATAACTCTATTAGACATTTTTGTAGCTGTCATATTTGCTTCATCTCCTGTTACCCATTCGTAACCTTTTTCCCCTACTCTTATTCTCTCTTCTTCTGTCAAGCTATATACCTTCTCTATTGCTATTGCAGCATCTTCTGGAGTGCACTTATCGTCGAATATATAAGGAGTAGGTAAAGATCCAGCTATTGACCTAGATGATGGATATACTGGGAATGCCCATTCTCCGTGTTCTTTTATGGTTCCTCTATGGTTAGAAGGAAAGTCAGGAGTAAAGTCTACCCACTTACCGTCTTTAGTAAATCTCATTTGATCTTGCATTCCTCCTGTTACATTAGCAATTATAGGAGTAGCAGTCATTAAAGATTCAGTAAGACCTAACCCCCAACCTTCGTTAGAAGAAAGTAGTATTGTAGCATCGGCTATGTTGTATAAGAGGTTAAGTTGTGCAGTTGGTATTTTATCTGATGAGAAAAATACGTTAACGTAACTTGGATCACAAAAAGCCTCTCTTACCGCTCTAAGATCAGTACCATGCTGGTCTTTAGGATCTGTATGTAATATAAACGCACATTTTTTTGCTTTATCCTTACCTATACTATCGCAAAATATCCTATAAGCTAGTATCGTATCTGCTGTGCTTTTTCTTCTGATATTTCTGGAGTTGTAAAATAATACGAAGTCAATATCCTTATCCTTTAGTACTGTCTTTTTAAACTCTTCTAATTTCGGGAAATCTTTATGATCTTTTTTTAATGGAAAGAAATGCTCAGTGTTAATTCCATGCGGTACATACTTTATTAGTTTATCTTTCGCTTTAGCTCCTAATACAATCTCGTTAATATTCTTAGTTTGTTTAGATATTGCCATTAATACATCAACTGATTCGTAGTACGACTTATTGTACATAGGAGCAGGATAGTCGTCCCAAATATTAAGCCAAAATATTGGCATCTTACCTCTAATCTCTCTCTCCATTTCGAATAACCAAGTCCAGTACCTTGGGTCTGTGAATATTAAAATAGCATCAGGCTTTTCTACAGCAATTAACTCTCTTATCTTCTTTGAATTGCCGTATCCTGTTGATGGTATTAGTCTAACAAATGCATCTTCTATCCCTACCTCTTTATTAACTTGCTCTGATAAGTCAAATGCTTTTCCTTCATCTGGATGTTTAAGTGCTGCGCCTAAATTTACCCAATTAAAATGGTGGGCGCTACCTAACACTATTTCTTTACCCATATTAGCGATACCTGAATGCATCCTAATATCGTCGCAAAGCAGTAGTATCTTTTTACGATCTTTTTGCTCTACATAACGAAATTTATCTTTCATATAACTTCTATTTTTGTTTATGTACTTTTAGTTTAAACTCCTTATCTGTAAGATAAAGAAAAATTGCTCGGGAGGCAAGCTTTTGAAAAGAAAAATTATCTTTTAAACATTCCATTTGAAACTCTTGATACTCCGTTGGATCTAATCTTACAGATGTAAGTTTTTTATCTTTATTTCTCATAACTTTAATTAATATATCTATATATAAATATATACCTTTTTAGAAAACAGCATCCGGGCATAGTCTCATTTTTTTAATGCCGCAAAACATACAAGCGCTTTTTGAAGGGTTAGTTGTATATTCTTTCTCAACGTACTGACCTTGTTGATCTACTGCATTAAGAACGAAATTCTCCATTAAATTAACAGCTTGTTTCATTTTACGTGGTCCATCTGCTGGTCTAAATTCTTGTACTCTCTTCTGCATAGATGCAAACTCAGCATCTTTAGGAACTTTCCTCTTCAATATAAAGTACTCTACTTTAATTTTATCTAAAGGTATGTCAAATTGTCTACTAAAGAACTCTTTATACAGAAGTATTTGAGCTTTTTTCTTATCATCTGTCTTAGCGTAACTATTCCATCCTGATGTAGATGTTTTGATATCCATAATAGTCCATTCATCTACTCGTTCATCGTAAAAGACTAAGTCAATTAGTCCTTTGAACTTAACTCCAGGGCGTAACTCTTGATAGAGAAGCGTCTCTATTCCAGCCAAATACACTCCCTTAGTACTAAAGTACCCACCTCTTTTTTTCTTAAGAAAATTAAGAATATTTTTTCCGTCTATGTAAAATAAGTTTAGCTCTTCCTGTGTAGTAAAGTGCTCGTGGGTATTTTGAGCCTTTTGGCTTTTGTATGCTTTAATAAGATTTTGGTAAAGTAAAGCATCTAAGTCTAATTCATTAGCTGTTTTAACTTTATCGTGGTATAGTACCTCTAGCCAAGTTTGTACCGTTTCGTGCATTGCTGTACCAAAGACAGCATGGATAGATGGTTGATAAGCTGCTAACTTCTTTACATAAGTCAAGTACCATTGCTTTTCACAGGTAGCAAAACTAGAGAGCTGGCTATATGATATGTGCTTATTAGCTTTAGGAGATTGTTTGATTTTACTCTCCCAAACCTCCTTAACTATTTTAGGTAATTTTTTAGACATGTTAGTCGTTTCTCCACATACCTCTAGAAACTAACTGTGCGATTATCCCATAGTTTGTTACGTCTTGAAAGGTATCTATTAATGTTTCGTTTTGAGCCTTACGCCCTGATATTATCATATTCTTCCACCTATTAATCTTATCTGATAGTCTGTACCAAAGTCCTGTCATGGCAAATTCCACTTCATCATCTGTTTCTAAATTAGTTCCCGCACTAACGTTGTGCATTCCATAATCAAGATGCTTTTTAGCGAATAGCTCAAATTGCTCTTCTACAATTTGTTGATAGCCTTTGTAAATAATTGGGTATTCTTTTTTTAATATATCAACTGCTGTTGGTGGATTTAGCGCATTACTAATTTCTCTACTGCTCATAAAACTTTTTCTATTTAACTAATTGAATTAATAACTCTTTTCATAAACTTATTTAATGCTTCTCTTAACGGAGTTCCGTAATGACGGTAATCCTCTATAACAATTTTCGCTCCTTCTATGTTTGAAATAAGTTCTCCTATAACATCCAATTCTTCATCGTTAAGTCCTCTTGCTGCTGATATTGATTCTAATGTTTCCACAGTTGTAGTAAGGTCAGATTGAGAAATAGAATCATTCGATGCTATTGCTTTTATTATCGGTAGTCTCATCTATCCGTTAATTTGACCTTTGCTGTCAAAGTATGTAGTTAGCGCAGATAACCTATCATCTGCATCTACTAGCATAATAAGCGCTTCTTCTGCATTCTTATAAAAATCTTCTGTTGAATGGTCCCCAATTCCAACTGCTTTGTTACCTAATAACTCGAGGGATAACATTGCCTTAGCTTTATCTGCTTGTGCAGATGTACGTAACATTTCTACTAATTTATTCATTTATTAACTGTTTTTCGTATTATACTTAATTGTTAACTATATAATTAATATACGAAAAATATTACAAACTACAAACTACATATAACGTTTTTTATTACTGTCACTATCTTCTTTTCTTATCCAAGCTCTTGTTCCGTCTGAGTATAAAACTTGTTTTTGCCTATAGTTTTCTTGCAATGTTTTAATAATAAAAGGTTTTTCTTGATTGTTAACCTTATCTTTCAATGCTTGTTGACTATTTACGACTACAGCATCTTTGACTTCTACCTCTTTAAGGTCTTCTTCTGTCAAATCTTTTACCATATCATTCATTACTAAGTCAAGTGCATGATCTTCATCCCATTCCTCTTCACCGTAGTGTAAGCCATCGTTACCATTCTGTCCGATAATATTCATTCTGGATTCAGACTCATCGTTAAATGCTTTGTTACTGTCTACTCCAGCATCATAGGTCTCCTCCTTGATAAACTCATCCCAATCTTCTTCATCTTCATCGTAAAGGTTCTTTTTGGGTCTAGCTTGATCAAAGGCAAAGTTTGCTGCAACTACTAATGAGATTGCTAGAGGATCAAATACAAATATAATAATTAATAGTAATATATTGATAATCTTATCCATAGGAGTACCTGTAAGTCCGGAAAGGTACTGTAACGGTCCTAGTTCTCCTGCTACTTCAATATTATTTTCTAAGTCTAGTATATATAACTGGTATTTCTGTAAACTATCTGCTACAACTTCTCTTTTTGCTTGTACAGCTTTTCTATTTTCTTCTTCAACTTCAATACGTTTTGCTGCCATCCTAAGTTCGGAAGTAGAGATGGTTGTTCTAATGCCCCCAGCCACCGAGGTGTCTCGTACTTGGATCGATTGAGACCTAGCATTGGAAAGAGTACTAATGTTAGTAGAAATTCTTTTAAGTTCTTCATCATACCGGTAAACGTCATTTTCATAGAATTGTTTTTTTTGTTCTAGGAAAGAAGTTTCGTTTTCCTTGATTGTTAACTGTCGGTACGTATCTTGATAAGCAGCACTTAAAAAGCCGTATATACCCATACTAGTAATTAATACTAACACTACGGTAGCTACTGTTAGATACGTTCTAAGATGCTTATTTAATGTGTCCCAATACTGATATAGAAGAGAAGCAATTACTAACTTAGCAACTTCTAATGAACCTGCCATAATTAGTACTTCGAATGATGCTCCAGCAAAGAGCTTACTTAGTCCACTTACGGAGTAAAATGCTGCTGATGCTGAAACAGATAGAGCGGAAAATGCTATTACGAATGGGAAAAAGCTTTTTTTTATATTTTTCATTTTTGTACAAGTAGAATTAATGTTGCTACACCTCCAATTACGGTACCTACTTTATAAAGGAATGTACGTCTCTTGGAAGCTTTAAGAGCGTTTTCTAAATCTCTGGAAAGATCATTTTGTATGCTGCTCTTAGATGTTAAATCTGTAATTATGTTCTTGTAGTTTGATATTTGACCATTCAGATTAGTAACAAGTATGGACTGGGTGTTTAATTTAAGGTTTGTTTCTCCTAACAGTTCTTCAATTGTCTTAAGTTTAACCTTTAGTTGGTCTCCAATTACAATATCCTTAATTACTAACTTAGCTATTGGCTTAGTTAGTACTATCTTTGTTGAGTCTGTAACGGTCTGTGAAAAACTGTTGTAACTCATCAATAGAGTAGCTGTTAACAGCATCCAGTTTAGCTTTAGTTTCTTTTTGTATAACATTTATTTTAGTATTTAGTTTATTTATCCTATTAGTGTAGCTAGCTATCTTATCCACTAATGAATCTGATTTGATTTCTAGGTGGGTATTCTGAGTATGTAGAGAGTCTACTTTCATTTCCAGTTTGTTAATCCTATCTTCATAAGCTTTAACGTCTACGTTTATCTCAGGTTGGCCCCATACCATCCAGGCTACAAAGCCTCCGAGTATAGCAAAAAGTAAATATCCTTGCAATCCTCTTCCTCCTTTACTCTGTAAGATTACAAATTGAGAGTCTCTTTTTTGTTCAGTATTATCTGCCATAAATATAATTTAAGAAAAATAATTTAAATAAGCAACTATTACCCTATATCATTACTTTCCAGTAAAGTGTAGGTAAAAGAATTACCCCATTTTTCTCTTGCTACCTGACATACGTCTAGGAATTCATGCCAGTCATCATTGTCTGCTATTACTTGGCATCCTGCTGACCATCTATCTACTCTGGTAGAAGTACTTCCTGCTCTTCCAGTAGCTCTATGAATATTAATTCCAAATATACCTTCCTGTACACTCTCTTCTAATAGATCATATTTGTTATCTCTATTATTGTCTCGGTATACTTTAACTGGTTTTTGTTGCCCTAATGCTAAATACTTTCCTTGGTGTAATCTTAATTTATGAGAGCTTCTGTACTGGCCTGGTTTCAATATTGCTACTCCATCTTCGTTCATTACATTCTTTACCCAATGTGTTCCAGGGTCCGTAGTGCACTTAAAGCAATGAAATTGCCATTCACCTTCCACTTTATACGATAATGTAATACAGTCATCAAATGCATTAGTAACTCTATTTTTTGTATCTGAGTTTCTTATTCCAATAATGTTAACATCGTAGTCTCCTCCTTTGAAGTATTTGTAGCCTTTGGCATTCATTACTTCTTCTATCTCTTCTCTTGTGTAACAGCTCATAATTAACTACATTTATTTTTTATCTTACTGTACAATTCATCTGCATAACCCGCTGGGTCTTCGATGTGTGCTTTAGTAGATTCCATTTTACCTATTAGACAATTTTTAAAATGCTTACCACTTTTACCTTTAAGTAAAGTTTCTATTGCACATGCTTTCATCCAAGTTCTTGGATCATTACCTTGAACTGAGGATTTTACGTCGTTAATTGCTATGATACATTGTACTGCGTCTGCCATAATCTTTATTTTTTAAAATTTACTTTCGTTTAATAGTTCATCTATAACTTCTTGAATGTCTTCCCATGAATCCCTTATGGCAAAATCTAAACCTGCCTTAAAGTGTTTTTCATCATATCCATCTAAAAATACAATAATGTGTGGAATTGTTCTAACTTTATGATCTTTTTTAGCTTGAGGTGCTTTAGAGATATCTACTTTATAATATTTAATACCCTTTAGTTTATTCCAATCGCTAAATGAATTAGCATCGTTAAACGAAGCCCAGAATTCTACAACTACTATTGAAATGTTATCATCTTGAAAAGCTGATCTTCCATTTATAGCTTCTTCAAAATTGTCATCAGTTAGTATTTGCTGACTAAAGCTACTTAGTGATAACAACATTGATACTACAACTATTAGATTTTTCATTTTAGTTTCTTTTTTGTAAATCAAACAACCTTTCATCTATTTTATTAAGTTGCTCTTTTATTTCTTCTACATCATCCTGAGTATTAATTATAGCATCTCGAATTGCTTCATCTTTCATCTGAAATTCGATCCTCTGTATTTCAGGAGCTGGAAGGTTCTTAGCTTCCTCAATATCAGCTTGTAGTGCAAACCACATTCCTATTAATGATGATAGACCTACTACCAGTAGTCCAATCGTTTTAAGGTCCAATGTAATTTTAGTCTCTTCTCCTATTTGTTTTGCCATAATTTTAGTCTAATAAGTATCCGTATGGTGTACCTTCTATATCTCTTCCAATTGGATAGTTTTCTAATTTTGCTGTTACCGTATAAAATGCTTGTTGGTAAGGATTCCAAAATTCACCCTCTGCTTCTACACAAATTAAACCAGAATGTGGTCCTCCTAATTGACCTGCATCAAGTACTACTGATGATGCATAAACAATATAATCATCAGGGCCTGGAATTTCCAATAAAGTTTGTTTTGAATCAGTACCTAAGTGATCATATGTCCCAACATCTAATAATTCTCCATCATCTAATGCATTTGTATCTTTGAGAATTACTGCAAAGTGTTCTGAGTTTAGTCTTGGATCACCTTCATCTCTCTGTAGGTATAGAATAAATATTTTAGTTGTTATACCGTTTTCAGTTTTGGTACCTCCGAAAGTATTAATTATTCTGTAGTAGCTTTCAGTATCTACAACGTTACCGTTTAGAGTTAATTCGAAGGATGGTATAAGTACCTCTTCTTCTTCTTTAGAACATCCAAGTAGTATTGTTAATGTTAAAAGTAGTAGTAATTTTTTCATGATTTATTTAAATGTATAGTTAAGTCCAAATGTTGTTTGATATAACTTGCTATCCCACATTTTAGAATATTCACCTTGTATAAATATTCCTAAGTTTCTTCCTATTTTAGTACCTAATGATGCTCCAAATGAATAATCAGACCATTGCTCTAATTCTGCATCTTGTCTCAATCCACCTTTACCCCAATTGTTTCTATTTAAGTACGATGCTTCTTCATCACCTTTTATGTATCTATGGTAAGGTAGAATGTAGTTAGCATATCCATGGAACCAAAAATCTCTTTTGTAGTGGTAGAAATCTAATCCTATTATAGGTGCTACTTCTACCCATGAATCTAATTCATCCCATGCATCTCCATTGAACTTATTCATTAAGCCTGGCATTATTCTTTCTCTGAAGTCTAAGTCTGATGATGCGACTTGAGTTCCATTTTCATCTACCCAATACCAATCCTGTGTAGTTACTGCTTGACCTGTCATTGGATCAATACTTTCTTGGGTGTAAAAAACATCTTGGTATCCATTTTCATATCCTAATGTATACCATTGGTTAGTTGGAAATTCATTTCCGAATTCATCTACTGTGGTTTCATTTAACCAAATCTCTATTGGATTATATCCATATGCTCTTTCATGTCCTCTTGCTATAGCTCCTGCTGATATAGAAAGCTTCTTACCGATTGGTAATCTTGCTCTAAGTTCAGCTGAGTTAAATTTTAGGTTAATTTTCTCTACTGATCTAGATTGTACTTTTAGTATATGGTATTTTCCAGTATGTTTTAAAAAGAAATTGTAATTAGTAAAATCCTGTCCTCTCCATCTTTCTTTCTCAAAATGAAATAAATATTCGAGTCCCTGTACTGCTGATGTTGGAGCTGAAAATACTAATTGTTCTTCAGTACCGTCGTAAAAGTTCTTAGGTTTTCTTTCGTAATCAAATCTAGCTAACTTTCTTATTCCAAATCCATATCTATAATCGAAAGGAAATACTTCTGTATTATTAACTACATCCGGTATAGAGTATAAACTCCCATCAGGATTAGTTCTAAGGAAATATGTTTGTTCTTCTGCTTCAACAGAATTGGATATATCTCCTGCTCCGTATACTGTACCGTATTTTAAAAAGTCTTTATATATAGACTTAAAAAACTTACCTTTTTCTTTCTTTTCTACTGTCTGTCCAAATACTGGTGCAGTTAAGAGTATTAATCTGTCTCTTATACACATCTCCGAGCCCACGAGACCTCTCTACATCTCG
>OJDG01000118.1_pt1 | contig 18771 bp, 18 predicted proteins | sample 1592411 | NCBI WGS metagenome assembly OJDG01 (sample SAMN05416759, study PRJEB24817) | seawater metagenome | isolation source: Sea water | place: Canada:Atlantic | collected 2013-07 | reverse complement strand
CGGCAGCGTCAGATGTGTATAAGAGACAGCAATAGAGGGTATTGCAGCGATTGACTGGCTAGTTGCACAGCCGCCTTCTGCCCAGTTATTAGTGCAAGCGTGCGACAGTATCATGATGCTTGCCGGTCTGATGCTTCTTGCTGGCAAAGAGTTCGATAAAGGCTTTTATATACGCGTCACTGACGCAGGAGATGCGATCCTGATTGTCCCTGACAAAGCGGTACCAGTTAAGGCCTTAGAGGGCGTATGCCTGCCGTTTACTGTGCACTGCGCTCCATTGGATGAGGTGAGCCATAATGATGAAGCAGAATTGCCAGCTTATGCAGGGCGATGTCAGGTAGGCGCTGATGACTGGCAGGCCCTTTCAGCGCTCGCTTTCAAAAATTATGTTCCGGCAACTGAGGCATCGCGGATGAACGGTGCTGGTGCTGGACTTGTTGATAATGACTAGATAAGTCGCCGAGCATGTGACAACACTTATAAACAGACGCGCCTAAACAGATGTAACTGAATAGATGCACCTGAATAGATATGATGGCATAAAATGATAATCAAAAGGAGATGCTGCTATGACAACAGCCCCACTTCAAACTGAACTGATGAGCCTTGACGATATTTATGCGCTGGCAGAAAAAGTGCTAACATCAGCAGGGTGTGATGCAGATAATGCCGCTGCTATTGCAAGCACTGTTGCACGGGCTGAGCGGGACGGGTCTGCCTCGCACGGATTGTTCCGGATCCCGGGCTATGTTGGATCATTGCGCTCCGGCAAGGTCAGTGGCGGAGCATCGCCTGTTATTAGCTCAGAGATGTCCTGTATTATCGAAGTTGATGCCAAGATGGGCTACGCACCACTTGCTCTGGAACGCGGCTTGCCAGCCCTTGCCAAGGCAGCCTCAACCCATGGCGTTGCTGTTATGAAAGTGATTAATAGTTTTCATTTTGCCGCGCTCTGGCCGGAAACTGAATATCTAGCAGAGCAGGGGTTAGTCGGACTTGCCTGCACAGCTTATAAACCAGCTGTTGCGCCAGCAGGAGCAACCGAGCCGTTTTTTGGCACCAACCCTATTTCGTTTGCGTGGCCGCGTCCGGGTCATGCGCCAGTTGTATATGATATGGCAACCGCAACCCTTGCAAAAGGTGATGTTCAGATTGCCGCACGCGATGGCCATGATGTGCCGTTGGGAACAGGGCTTGGCCCAGATGGTCAGCCAACAACAGACCCGGCAGAAATTCTCAAAGGTGTAATGCTCCCCTTTGGCGGTTATAAAGGCTCGGCGATTGCGTTGATGGTCGAACTGCTTTGTTCTGGTCTAACGGGGGACCATTTCTCTTACGAGGCTGAAATTCATGATGTAGCAGATGGTGGGCCGGCAAAGGGCGGTGAATTCATTCTTGCGATGAGCCCCAAGCTGATTGCTGGTGAGGGCTGGGAAGCGCATTGTGAAGCATTTTTTGATAAGCTTGGTGCATTGGAAGGCGTTAGGCTTCCGGGTGCGCGTCGTCACAATAACAGAACAGATGACGGGCCACGTGCGCTAAATTCATCACTGCTTGAAAAGATTAGGGCGCTTTAATCCTGATAGGTGCCCTTGAGATAATCATTAAAGTGGAAAAAGTGGGGTTTAATTACCCGAAACATCATTTTTTTTGTTTTGAGTAGAGATTATTTCGAAAAAGATGTGTAGAGTGTTTGGCTGGTTCAATTGTATGTGATTACAGGTCAGATAGATGCAGCTTCGCCGATGGCAGCAGGAAATCATTGATGAGTTTCCAACAATATTAAAAGCCCATAGGCGTTTTATTATTAAAGCGCCGACTGGTGCTGGAAAGACTGTTCTTGCGAGCGAAATCATCAAACAATTCTATTCTGGTGAGAAAGTTATCGTTCTGTGTCACCGTCTTGTATTGCTTGAACAGTTAGAGCGGGCCCTTTCGCGCGAACATAGGGTCTGCAAGCTTGGGCTAAATCATTCAGAAGCAGCGTTTAAAGATTATGATGTGCTGTTATCAACCAGTACACGGGCGCGCGATATTCTGGATGAAGCTATTGAGCAGGCACAGCTTGTCATTATTGATGAAGCGCACCGGGTATCACCAAACGGGACAGGCTATAAGCGTATTCTTGAATGCTTTATGGAGCGGGGGCGTGATGATGCTCATCTGCTCGGGCTGACGGCCTCTCCTGAAAGACGGACAGCCGACCAGCGCGACCAGCTCAGCCTTGCTTTTGATGCTATTATTGATGGCGCTGATATGGAGAAGCTGTTTGATGAGGGTATTCTGGTTCGCCCACGATATCGCCCCCATTTCATTCATGATTTAGAGCTCGGCTCTATTGATATTAGTTCTGGTGATTTTCCGGTCGCCAAATTAGCGCCAGCCATTATTAAATCATCGATGATTAGTCATGCATGTATGATTTATCTTGAAGAGCGGCAGAAGGTATCACAGCAACCTATTTCTGCGTGGTTCTGTCCTGATGTAACAGTGGCTGAAACAACCGTTGAAGCGATCGAAGAGCTGGGCATTCCTGTCTGCCTTATTACAGCAACAACCCCGATCAAAGAACGGATGCAGATGCTAGCTGACCATGCAGATGGCAAGGTTGAGGCTGTTGTTTCTGTCGGCGTTCTGGCAGAGGGCTGGGATAACCCGAATTGTAATCTTATTGTGCATATGCGCCCGACCCTCTCCAAGGTTTTGTGGGGGCAGTCTGTTGGACGTGGGCTTCGGGCAGCAGAAGGCAAAGATAGCTGTGTTGTTATTGATGTCAGCTCAAACTGGTCAACTTTTGGTCCGGTTGAACATCTCCAATGGAGCTTATGGTCACATCGCGGCTCCTATTTGAGATATAAAAACAGATTCCAGTGGATTGCACAGCAGCCCGTTGATGAACAGAAAAGCTATTATCTTTGTGATAACAAGCTAGAAAGCGGTTTGCGCTGTTCTCATATTTATCTCAAAGATAAATTTACAGATACTGGCTGTCCTGTCTGTGGCTCATACAGTGCTATCGATATTCATAAAGAACAGCGGATGGAAGATTCGGTAAATGATATCGGATTGCACAGACTATTCTTTGAGCGGATTCCTGCAATCTTTGAAGAAATGAATAAAGATATCTGGCGCACGTTGGGGCGGACCGCATGGACAGGCGCTGAACGTGATGAGCAAATCTTCCTTGCCTTCTGCAAGATATTTGAAGTTGTTAGCGGTGAGCCATCTACATCAGACAGTGAATTCTGGCATCTTACCCTTCAAGGTGAAGCTGGTATCCGCCGGTTCCTTGTTGAAAATAGAATCCAGATCGTCAAAGCAGATGAATTTAATCATGCCATTCTAGTGGATGGCCTGATGCATGGGCGCCGTGTGCGTGCGCTCCAGGCCAATCATGGTATTCTTATTTGCGGCGAGCAGTTTGAAGATGCAACAGCAGAAGAGCTGGAGCGGAAATATCAACGGGCATTGCAGATTATTGAACGGCTTGCCGTCATGGGGTGCTCATCGCAGGATAATCTTCCCTATTTCAAAGCAAAAGATGTGATATAGGTAAAGCATCTCACTGATAATGGTAGCATAAGGGCACGCGCGAATGACGCCAAAACCTCTTCAGATATCACCCTCTGTTCTGGCAAGTGATTTTGCCCAGCTAGGCGCTGAAATTACGGCTATTACCACGGCAGGTGCGGACTGGATTCATCTGGATGTTATGGATGGCCAGTTTGTTCCTAACTTATCATTCGGTGCCCCTATTATCAAAGCTGTCCGAAATGCTAGTGAGCGCTATTTTGACGCCCATCTGATGATTGAGACACCTGACCAGCTGCTGGCTGATTTTGCAGATGCTGGCGCGAATGGCATTACAGTTCATCAAGAAGCCTGCCCGCACCTTGATAGGACCTTATCTCAAATCCGGTCGCTTGGATGTAAAGCCGGCGTTGCTGTTAATCCGCATACGCCTGTTGATGGGCTGGTCCATGTGTTGGATAGGCTTGATCTTATTCTGATTATGACAGTCAATCCGGGTTTTGGCGGACAGTCATTTATTCCGACAATGTGTCACAAGATTGCGCAAGCAGCTGAGATGATTGGCGAGCGTGATATTATCCTGCAGGTCGATGGTGGTATTACCGCTGCGACAGCCCCTGCCGTGATTGCTGCAGGCGCAACAAACCTTGTTGCAGGCTCAGCCGTCTTTGGTCATCAGGCGGGCTATGCAGCAGCAATATCAGAGTTGCGAGCGGCTGCTATCTAATTATCTATATCATCAGGCTGGGAGGCTGCTGGTGCTGTTTTCGGCGCATTTTCTGGCGCTGGTTTTTTCATCCCGATATGCTGCTCACCACGTTGTCTGGCAAGGTCAATCTGGCGGCTACGTTCAGCAAATCTAGCGCGCTGTGCATCAGACGTCTTATCATGACAATGCGGACAGCTTACCCCCGGCACATAGGCTTCATCTGCCATATCATTCGCATCAATAGGCATCTTGCAGGCATGGCAAAGGTCGTAAATACCTTTATTCAGACTGTGATCAACCGCAACGCGGCTATCAAACACAAAGCATTCACCCTCCCATAAGGACTGCTCCTTTGGGGTTTCTTCAAGATAGCGCAGAATGCCACCTTTCAGATGATACACATCATCAAAGCCCAATGATTTCATATAGGCGGTTGATTTCTCGCATCTGATACCGCCTGTACAATACATGGCAATCTTTTTCGGTTTTTCGGCATCGGGCATATCGGCAAGCTGGTTTGCCCATGCCGGAAATTCACGAAAGGTCTTTGTTTGGGGGTCTGTGGCATCAGAAAACTTACCAATCGCTGTCTCATAGCTGTTGCGGGTATCCACAACCAAGACATCGGGGTCGGTAATGAGCGCGTTCCAGTCTTTCGGATCAACATAGATACCAGCATGTTCTGCTGGCTGAATATCGGGCTGGCCCATAGTAACGATTTCACGCTTCAGACGGACTTTCATGCGATGAAATGGACGCTCTTGATAGGTTGAGTATTTGACATCCGTATCAGCAAATTCAGCGATGCCTGTTAGCCAGCCAATGAACCGTTCCATATCAGCGGGCGCTGCTGATACCGTTCCATTTATGCCCTCATCAGCAAGGAGAATTGTGCCCATCATCTGGCAGGATTCTGTGACAGCGCGCAACCGCTGCTGCCAGTCTTCAAGCCCAGAAAGCCGCACGAATTTATACAAGGCTGCAACAACATAGTCATTTGTGTGCGGTATCTGTGCCATAGCCAATCCGGTCAGCATTGCTGTGTTACGATAGACGGTGGATGTACCGATACCGTGGCACAGGGTTTTACATGACCTTTATCTACGGCGCAAGGTGGCCGGCTCCCTAGCTAGGGTTTGTGTCAGCGGGCACCGCAAGAGCTTTGCCTATCGCAGCGCGGAGCTTTTTCGCATCAGGTCCTGTCGCAGAGGAAAACCAGTCAGCGATATGACCATCCCGGCCAATAAGATATTTATGAAAATTCCAGCGCGGCCGGCCTAGCATACCGACCTTATCGCCAGCCCATTGATAAAAAGGATGTGCGTTATCGCCGTTAATGAAGGTTTTTTCTGTCATGGGAAAATCGATGGAAAAATTAACAGAGCAGAATTCCTTGATAGCGCTATTGCTGGCAAGCTCCTGGCCCCCAAAATCGCCAGTCGGGACGCCGATTATCACAAGGCCTTTATCACGATATTCTTCCCAGAGAGCCTGCAGGCCATCATATTGGGGGGTAAATCCGCATCTGGATGCAGTGTTTACAACCAGCAACACGCGCCCCTCAAACTGAGATAAGGGCAGGGCATCACCCTCAATCGTCTCGAAGCTGAATGAAAAGGCAGTCTGCGTGGTATCTGTTGTTGCATGGGCGCTCATCATCACTCCTGATATAAATAAAAAACAGAGGCTTGCCGCCCCGCGCCTGAAAAAGGCCGTTCCGAACCGTAATAGCTGTATCATCTAATAAGCCTTGGTAATGGTTGTTGCTGCGTGGCAAAAACGATGTGTCATCATGACTTGTCGAAATATGGATTGTAGTAGCCAGAAATCAAGCAGAAATTATCTTTTTGGTCCATACCAGACAGAGCGAAGCCAGTCTTCGACAAACCCGCCGCCAGCCATCTTGATGAAGTTGTTTCGCATGCGCGCTGAAAGACCATCAAGCCGCATAACACTGCCTGACTGGCGGGCTTTCTGCATAATGGCTGTCACATCATGGCTTCGGATACGTGCCATATCCCGCAGAGCTTGTTCTGGGGGCGCTTGTGTTAAACACTCAGACAGGCAGGCAATATCTTCAAAGACCTGTCCTGCTCCCTGCGCTAAATGGGGTGGCATCTGATGGGCGGCATCTCCGATAAGCGTCAGGCCGCCGCGCTGCCAGACAGGCAGGCTTTCACAGTCCGGCAAATCTGTTTCCTGCCAGACAATATTATTATCAGCAAAGCTTGATAAAACGGGATGACGGGAAAATGTCTGCTGTATCGCCTCAGACGCCCCAGATGATAACGCGCTTCGTTTCATACAATAAACAGCATTAACCAATGACTGTCCCTGATGGGTGAAGGGGTAGCAGACAAAATGACTGCCACTGCCAAGCCATAACTGACACACAGGATTACTGAAGGACTTTGCAAGTGTGCTTGCCGGAATTTCTGCCCGCATTGCAAGATAGTCACTCGCGGCTTGTTCTGGCTGATACCCGGTGATAGCCGAACGGCATAGCCCAGCCGGCCCATCTGCCCCAACAAGGAGCGGGGCTGATATGATGTCTCCTGTCTCAAGCAGCAGTCGATTCTGTGCAGAACCACGGCCCAAATCCAGAGCTTTTAGGTGGCTGTCCATCATTGTCACAGGCAGATTTTTTACAGCTGCCAACAAGCAGTCCAGAATATGTTGACGCGAAATACCAGCATAAGGAAGTGTGTCATCATGGCTTATTTCAGCAAGCGTTTCAGCACGTTCCAGTGACTTCAACTGAATGGCATTTACAGCCAAGGCGCCGGCATCAATATTCTGTCTCAGGCCAAGAGCCTCTAGGGCAGAAAAGCCGTTCGGGGCTAGCTGAAATCCCCCATAAAGCCGGGTTTCTGGTCCTATAATAAGAGATGAGTAACCAGCCTTTCCCAAAGCATAAGCAGCGCCAAGACCAGCGATATTCCTGCCAATGATAATAATATCCTGAGAAGCGGTGTGAGCCATAATGATAACCAGAAACCTTCAGCCAATATGATGGTATGATGTAACAGAAATCTGCCTGAACAGATGTGATGATGACTATCTACATCAATTTCTATCTGGTCAAATTTGAGTGCAACGTCTATGAAGTTTGCAGTGCGTGTTGTGATACGCACCAGATTTTTATTTCGATAAACAGAGCAAAAGCCAAAAGGGGTATAAAATGATTATCGACAAGTTAAGCATAGGCAAAAACCCACCAGAAGAAGTGAATGTTGTGATTGAGATTCCAGCAGGGTCTGCTCCGGTAAAATATGAGATAGACAAGGATTCAGGCGCGCTTCTGGTTGACCGCTTCTTGCATACACCAATGCATTACCCTGTGAATTATGGCTTCGTGCCACATACGCTATCTGATGATGGTGATCCGATTGATGCGTGCGTTCTAACACCAATGCCAATTGTGCATGGGTGTGTGATTGCAGCGCGTCCAATCGGCGTCTTGATGATGGAAGATGAAAGTGGTGTTGATGAGAAGCTTTTATGCGTTCCTGTTGATAAGCTTCATCCCTATTATAAGGATGTAAAGTCAGTTGATGATTTGCAGCCGATTATCCTTGAACAAATTGGTCATTTCTTTGAGCATTATAAAGATCTTGAAAAAACCAAATGGGTCAAAGTTCAAGGCTGGGAAGGACCAGCTAAGGCAGTGGAGATGATCACAGCTGCTATCGCCCGCGCAAAATAGCTAATTTAGCGACGCGCACATAACAAAAAAAGCGAGGGCATGATGACACGCCTAACAATAACCCGCCCCGATGACTGGCATCTTCATTTGCGTGATGGCGAGATGTTAAAAGCTGTGTTGCCGCATAGTGCATCATGGGCTGGACGGGCCATCATCATGCCTAATCTTGTGCCGCCTGTTGTGACTGGCAATGATGCATCTGCCTATCGCGCACGGATTGAACAGGCATTGCCTGATGGCTATGATTTTACCCCCCTTATGGTGCTGTATTTAACCCAGCAAAGCGACCCGGCTGATATCCGTGCTGCCCATGAAAAGGGTGTTATTCAGGCTGTAAAACTTTATCCAGCAGGCGCAACAACCAATTCAGCCAGCGGCGTGAAAGATATTGATGCTGTCATGCCGGTGCTTGAAATGATGGCGGAATGCGGCATCCCGTTATTGGTGCATGGCGAGGTCACCCATGATTCTGTTGATATTTTTGATCGCGAGGCCGTCTTTATTGATACTGTTCTCACCCCTTTGCGTGAGCGGCTCCCCTCGCTCCGGATTGTCATGGAGCATATTACAACAGAGCAGGCAGCAACTTATGTTGCCGCAGCCGATAGCAATCTTGCTGCAACGATCACCCCCCATCATCTGATAATTAACCGTAATGCTATTCTTGCAGGCGGGATTAAGCCGCATTATTACTGCCTGCCGGTAGCAAAGCGTGAAACTCATCGCCTTGCCTTGGTGAAGGCAGCTACGTCTGGCAATGAGAAATTCTTCCTTGGCACAGATAGCGCCCCGCATACTGACCCGCTAAAGCTTCAGGCATGCGGCTGTGCTGGCGTTTTTAATGCGCCAAACACACTTGCCTGTCTGGCTCAGGTCTTTGAGCAGGAAAACGCTCTTGATAAGCTGGAAGGCTTTGCATCCATGAACGGGCCGCGTTTTTATGGTCTTGGCGTTAATGAAACACACATTACGCTTATCCGGCATGACACGCCGCAGCCAGCGCCAGCTCCAATTGAAACAGTGGATGGGCAGGTTACTGTTTTTGATCCACTTATGGAAATTTACTGGACAATCGATAGTTAGCGCGGCATATGCTACCCTTAGTAAATCAAAATAATATTGATGATTGCCAAAGACAGGGCGCTATGCGGCGTCCGCCTTTATAATCCATTCATCAAAAGGTAGGTGAACCACAAGTCCGGCCCACGTCGTTTGTGCCGGCAGACCCCTTCAGTAACAACGGACATAAGAGTGTAGCCCGATGAAAACATTAATAGTGATACTTTTAATAATAGGTGGCGGTACCGCCTTTTTTCTGTCTTCGCAGGAACCAGCTCACGACGCTAAACTCACTATCTATAACTGGTCTGATTATATTGCTGAGGAAACGATATCTGCGTTTGAGGCAGAAACCGGTATCACTGTTACCTATGATGTTTATGACAGTAATGAAGTTCTTGAAGCAAAGATGAATGCAGGGTCATCTGGCTATGACATCGTTGTTCCGACATCTGATTTTCTTGCGCGTGGCCGCGAGGCTGGCGCCTATCAGGATATTAGGCCAGACCTTCTGAAAAACCTTGGAAATATGGATGCATCCCTGCAGGCGCAGGCGAATTCCATTATGGGAACAGATAAAGCTGGGCTTATCTATATGTGGGGCACGACTGGCATTGCCTATAATGAAAAGATGATTGCTGAGCGTCTTGGCGATGATGCACCAACAGATAGCTATGCGCTTATTTTTGACCCGGCAAATGCTGAAAAATTAGCAGATTGCGGTGTTGTTGTACTTGATGCGCCAACCGAAGTTCTGCCCGTGATGCTAAGCTTCATGGGACGGGAGCCAACATCTGAGGTAGCAAGCGACCTTGAAGCTGCCACAGCTGAGCTCACGAAAATGCGTCCCTATCTGCGCTACGTTCATTCAAGCCAGTCTATTACTGATATTGCGAACGGCGATATTTGTGCCGCCCTTATGTGGTCGGGTGATGCGCTGCAGGCAGCAGACCGGGCTGATGAAGCTGAAAATGGACATGTGATCAATTATGTTGTGCCAAAAGAAGGATCAAACCTCTGGTTTGATATGATGGCATTGCCAGCTGATTCGCAGAATGTTGAAAATGCACATATCTTCATGGATTACATGATGCGCCCTGAAGTAGCGGCAGCGAACACGAATTATATCTGGTATGCAAATGCAAATGCGGCAGCAACACCGTTGGTAGATTCGGAAATTCTGGAACATCCTGGCATCTATCCAAGTGAGGAAGCCCGCCAGAATATGTATGTTCTCCCCGCTTATAGTGCTGAGACTGACCGACTGGTAAATCGTCTATGGGCATCCTTCTTGACAGGAAATTAAGGTGAATAGGCTGAGAGAGTAGGTCAGATAATGCCGCCGCTCCTCAAGATTGAAAATATCTGTAAATCCTTTGGAGACCTGCCTGCTGTCAATGGTCTCTCATTGGAAGTGGATGCGGGCGAAATATTCTGTCTGCTTGGGCCATCTGGGTGCGGCAAGACAACAATGCTGCGTATGCTGGCGGGGTTTGAAACACCTGAAAGCGGCAGCATCATGATTGATGGTCGTGATATGACAGCGGTGCCCCCAGCCGAGCGCCCGGTAAATATCATGTTTCAGAATTATGCGCTGTTCCCGCATCTGAGTGTAGCAGATAATATAGCATATGGTCTCCGCCGTAGCGGGATAAGCGGTGCTGCATTGTCTGAACGCGTTGATGAATTATTGCATCTTGTCAGGCTTAAGAGGTTTGAGGGCCGCAAGCCAGATAATCTGTCCGGTGGACAGCGTCAGCGCACAGCTCTTGCGCGGGCTTTAGCACGGCAACCAAAACTCCTGCTTCTGGATGAGCCACTTGCAGCGCTCGACAGAAAACTGCGTGAAGAAACACAAATTGAGCTAGTTGCCCTGCAACGCCAGCTCGGTACAAGCTTTATTGTTGTCACTCACGACCAGGATGAAGCGATGTCACTTGCATCGCGTATCGGGATTATGAATGAAGGCCATCTGATACAGACAGGCTCCCCGCAGGAACTCTATGATAGGCCAGAAAACGCCTTTGTTGCTGATTTCCTAGGAGAGGTTTCCTTTCTTACTGGAGCCTTTATCCCGGGTGAGCCGGATGTCACCATCGCACTTCGTCCTGAGCATGTTAGCCTCAGACAGGCCAGCGCTAGTGCAACTGAAAATGAGTTTGACCTGCCGGTCCATTATGAGAGCGCAACCTATCTTGGGGCAAACTGGATGGTGCGGGTAAAAAATGCCGGCGGTATGACAATAAAAGCCCTTCTGAGTCCTGCTGAGATGGAACAGCTGGCACCGCAGGCAGGCGCGCGCCTGACAGTTCTGTTCCGGCGCTCAAAAATGCATGTTCTAGACCCTGAAGGTCTGGCATCACTTTCAGGTGAAAAATGATGGGCTGGGCTAGGCGGCACCTCATCACGTTATATCAGCAGGCAACTTCATCAAAAATTGGCCTGTTTTTGGTTGCGATGATTCCACTAGCATGGTTGACGCTCTTCTTTGCTGTTCCATTGCTTGAAATATTAGGCGTCTCGCTTGGCTCGTCACGTCGCGGTGTTCCGCCCTTCATTCCGGCATGGGGGTTGTCTGATGAGGGGCTATTTTTTGCTCCTAACAGCGATAGCTACGCGTTGCTTCTGCGTCATTCTAGTGACTATCTTGTCCCGCTTTATAATAGTACGCGCCTTGCTTTTGGCTCGATGCTTATTTGTCTTGTGCTGGCGTTTCCCATTGCTTTATGGGCAGCGCGGGCGCGCGGCGCTGTGCGGCTTAGTCTTCTTGTGATGGTATTGCTGCCCTTCTGGACAAGCAGTCTTTTGCGTGTCTATGCCGTGATGGGGTTGTTGAACCCGACAGGCTATGTAAATCAGTTTTTGTTGTTTTTGGGATTAATAGACACACCGCTCGACTTAATGCGGATGGATATATCTGTCTATTTTGGCATTGTAATTTGCTATTTGCCGCTCATGGTACTGCCACTTTATGCCGTTCTGGTGAGGATTGATGAAAGCCTTTATGAAGCGGCAACAGATTTAGGGGCAACCCGTACAACAACCTTTATGACAATTACCCTGCCTATGGCGCGGGCAGGAATTGTAGCAGGCTGTTTGCTGGTCTTTATTCCGGCGATGGGTGAATTCATGATTCCTGAGCTGCTTGGCGGGCCGGAACAGCTCATGATGGGTAAAGTGTTATGGACAGAATTTTTCAGAAGCCGTGACTGGCCTGTTGCCGCAGCTCTTGCTGTTTTGCTGCTGCTTGTTCTCAGCATTCCTATTTTATGGCTGCGTCATGCTGAACGACGCATGAAGGAGACATGATGCGCTCATCTCTTCCGTTCGCCGCTAAAATTCTCGCCATTATCGGGTTTGCTGTTCTTTATGTGCCTGTGACATTGATGATTATCTACAGCTTTAATGCTGGCAAACTTACCTCTGTCTGGAGCGGGTTTTCGGCAAAATGGTATGTTGCTCTGTTCCAGAATGACCAGTTATTAACGGCTCTTGGGCTGTCGGTTATTATTGCAGCAGGCGCAGCAACGCTAAGCCTTGTTCTTGGTACATTGATGGCACTAAGCCTTGAGCGTATTGGCGGATTTCGGCTGCGCTGGTTACTTGCCTTTTTAGGTCTTGCGCCCCTTGTGATGCCGGAGGTTGTCACAGGCCTGTCCTTGTTACTGCTGTTTATTGGGATGGAGACATTGTTTGGATGGCCGTCCGGACGCGGCATTGATACAATAATGATCGCCCATGCAACATTTGGGATGTGTTTTGTGAGTGTGATAATTCAGGCGCGTCTGGCTGATTTTGATAATAGTTTGGAAGAAGCAGCCGCTGATTTGGGCGCAGGGCCTCTGACAGTATTTTATACCGTAACACTTCCGGTTATCTTGCCAGCTCTTATTGCAGGCTGGCTGCTTGCCTTTACCCTTAGTTTTGATGATCTCGTGATTGCTAGCTTTGTGTCGGGGCCGGGTAGTTCAACCCTGCCGATTGTTGTTTTTTCCAGTGTTCGGCTTGGTGTCACCCCTGAGGTAAATGCCATTGCAACGCTGATTATCTGCATTGCATCACTGGCTGTTTTGGTTGCAAGCTTGTTCATGTCGCGCCTGATTCTATATGGACATCGCAGCACTGAAACTGATACTGACACTGGACAGTAGATATTTTTTGACAGACGGGGCCTCAAGATGATTTCACTTCCCATGGCAGATAAAAAGATTATGGCCAGAAATACAGCATCAATGTTGCTGGAAATTCAGGCTGTTCATGTGAATGCAGAAAAACCTTTCATCCTTACCTCTGGCGCTGCCAGTCCGGTTTATATTGATTGCCGAAAGCTGATTTCCTTTCCGCGTATCAGAGCCGCATTGATGGGATATGCTGTCTCTCTTCTCTCAGAAGAGGTTGGGTTTGAGGCGTTTGATAGTGTTGCTGGCGGAGAGACAGCGGGCATTCCTTTTGCTGCCTTCCTGGCCGAGCGCATGGCTATGCCAATGCAATATGTCCGCAAAAAGCCAAAAGGCTTTGGCCGTAACGCTCAGATAGAGGGTGTGCTAACAGAAGGCTCGCGCACTCTTTTGGTTGAAGATTTAGCAACTGATGGCGGCTCAAAACTTTTATTTGCCCGCGCTTTGCGTGACGCTGGGGCAGACTGCAAACATGCCTTTGTTGTGTTCTATTATGATATTTTCAAAAATGCGCTAGACGAGCTAAAGGATGAAGACCTTACCTTGCATTATCTTGCAACATGGTGGGATGTGCTTGACGCTTTACGAGATGATGATGCGTTTAGTGAGCAGACAGTTGCGAGCGTTGAGACGTTCTTGCATGATCCTAAAGGCTGGTCAGCTGCCAATGGCGGAAAATAGGGTAGCCCCCATCTAACAGGAGCTAAGTGTGGCGGTCTTTAATCTAGGGTCTCTGAATATCGATTATATCTACACCCTGCCGCATCTTCTGGCAGCAGGTGAGACGCTTAGTGCAACAGATGTTGAGGCAGCCCTTGGCGGGAAGGGCGCAAATCAGTCGCTCGCGATTGCACGGGCCGGCGGGTCTATTTCCCATGCGGGCCAGATTCATAAAGCTGATGAGGCGTGGCTTTCCCAGCTGGCAGATGAGGGCGTTATGCTAACGCATGTCATCAGATCTGATATGGCCACAGGTCATGCCATTGTAATGGTTGATGGGCTGTCGGGCGAGAATCAGATCGTGCTAAGCCCCGGTGCAAATGACCAGCTTCCCGTGGATATGATTGCCCCCTTTTTAGCGCCAGCCCGCAACCAAGACTGGGCCTTAAGCCAGAATGAAACAAATCTAACGACATCATTTCTCACTGCGGCAAAAAATAAGGGCATGAAGATTTGCTACAGCGCCGCCCCTTTTGTTGCCGAGATAACAGCCTCATTATTACCACTTGTTGATTTACTTATTGTCAATCACATTGAGGCTGCCGCATTAACAGCGCATCAGGGCTGTACAGCAGACGCATTGGGTGTGCCGCATCTTATCATTACCAGCGGCGCCAAAGGGGCAGATTATTGTGGTGATGAAGGCAGCTTCCATGTTCCTGCGCCGAGGGTTGAGCCAGTAGATACAACCGGAGCAGGTGATACCTATCTTGGCTATGTCCTTGCTGGAATTGATTCTGGTCAGAGCATGCAGGAGGCCATGCAGGATGCCGCTCAGGCAGCTGCGCTTCAAGTTACGCGGCATGGTGCAAGTGCCGCTATCCCAAGACGTGATGAGTTAGTAGTAGAGTAGTAATGGCAAAGCTTTATTTTTCCTATTCGGCGATGAATGCTGGTAAATCGGCAATTTTATTACAGGCCTCTCATAATTACCGTGAACGGGGCATGGATACTTTTTTGCTGACAGCCGGCATTGATAAGCGCGCAGGTGAGCATGTTATCTCATCGCGTCTTGGCTTATCAGCAGATGCGCAAGGGTTCTATCAGGACACAGATATTGGCGCGCTGATTAGGGCCGCCCATACCGCAACCCCGCTATCCTGTGTTCTGGTTGATGAAGCCCAGTTCCTAACAGATGAACAAGTATGGCAGTTAGCCTGTATTGCCGATGATGAGAGCATACCGGTAATGTGCTACGGTTTGCGTACAGACTTTAAAGGCATACTATTCCCCGGATCGGCAGCGCTTCTGGCGCTTGCAGATCATGTCCGTGAAATTCGTACAATCTGTCACTGCGGACGAAAAGCAACTATGGTCGTGCGTCTGGATGATGCGGGTGATGTTATCACTGATGGTCAGCAGATTAAGATTGGCGGAAATGAGAGCTATGTATCGTTATGCCGGCGGCATTGGCGTGAAAAAATGGCACCCACTATTGCGTAAAACTAGCAAAATATAGCCAGAAAACAGCTCTCTTGGGCCTGATTTTCAATTTAGCTGGTGCAATCGTCTCAAACAGGGTAGAAGCGGGCAGAAGATTCGGCTAACCGCCTTTATCTGAACCCATTTTTCACCCTTATGTCTCGAGTATCCGCTATGTCTGAACAAATGCGTAATATTGCCATCATCGCCCATGTTGACCACGGCAAAACAACTCTTATCGATAGTTTGATGAAACAGAGCGGCATGTTCCGCGATAATCAGCAGGTATCTGAGAGGCTGATGGATTCAGGCGATCTTGAAAAAGAACGCGGTATTACCATTCTGGCTAAGCCAACCTCTATCGAATGGCAGGGTGTACGTATTAATATTATTGATACACCGGGCCATGCTGATTTTGGCGGCGAAGTCGAACGTGTTCTGCAGATGGCAGATGGTGTTATTTTGCTGACCGATGCTGCTGAAGGGCCAATGCCACAAACGAAATTTGTTTTGGGTAAGGCGCTGGCCCAAGGATTATGTCCGATTGTGATTATCAATAAGGTTGATAAATCAGATGCGCGGTCTGAAGAAGTCGTTGATGAAGTTTTTGACTTGTTTGTTGCCCTTGATGCCAACGAGCAGCAACTTGATTTCCCTATTTTGTATGCTTCAGGCCGGGATGGCTGGTGTGTTGTTAATCTGGATGATGAGCGCACGACTTTATCCCCGCTCCTCGATACGGTTTTGCGGCATGTTCCTGCGCCGGATGTTGAAGTGGATGCGCCTTTTGCCATGCTGGCAACTTTGCTCGATTCTGACCAGTTTCTGGGGCGATGCCTTACAGGACGGGTTATGCAAGGAACAGCCCGTGTGAACGAAGCTGTTCGCGCCATTAATTTGGACGGAAAACAGGTCGAAGTTGGCCGCCTGACAAAACTTCTTCGGTTTGATGGCACATCACGGGTGCCTGTCAATGAAGTAAAAGCAGGCGATATTGTCTGCATTGCCGGCCTGACCAAGGCATCTGTTTCAGATACGATTGCAGCGCCAAGCGTTACGACTCCGATTTTCTCAACACCGATTGACCCGCCAACAATGTCTGTCACCATTACAGTGAATGACAGCCCATTTGCCGGCACAGAAGGCTCCAAGGTTACCTCAACAATGATCCGCGAGCGTCTGCTGGCCGAAGCTGAGGTTAATGTGGCTATCACCTTCCAGGAAAGCGCTGCGAAGGATTCATTTGAAATTGGCGGCCGCGGTGAACTTCAGCTAGGTGTGCTTGTTGAAACAATGCGCCGTGAAGGATTTGAGCTTACCGTATCGCGCCCTAAAGTTCTTTATAAGACTGTGGATGGCCAGCGCCAAGAACCTATCGAAGAAGTCATCATTGATGTTGATAGCGATTATTCAAGCGCTGTTATTGATGCTCTCAATAAGAGAAAAGCAGAAATGTCTGATATGAGAACAGCTGGCAGTGGCAAGACACGTATTGTGTTTCTAGCGCCTTCCAGAGGCCTTATCGGGTTTCAGGGTAAGTTTCTAACAGATACACGCGGCACAGGGGTTATGAACCGCCTATTCCATAGCTATGCGCCGTTTAAAGGGGATATCACGGGCCGGCGTAATGGCGCTTTGATTTCTACTGATACAGGTGTTGCGGTGGCTTATGCTCTGTTTAACCTTCAAGATAGAGGCGCGCTTTTTGTCTCGCATCAGGAAAAAGTTTATCAGGGCATGATTGTTGGTGAACATAACCGCGAAAATGATCTGGAAATCAATGTCCTCAAGGGCAAGAAGCTCACCAATGTACGGGCATCTGGAACTGATGATGCTGTCACGCTGGTAACCCCGCGTAAGCTGTCATTAGAAGATATGATGGCCTATATTAACCCTGATGAGCTGCTAGAAGTTACGCCTGACTCTCTTCGGTTGCGGAAAAAATACCTTGACCCGAATGAGCGCAAGAGAATGGCGCGCGCTGAATCAGCTTAACCAGCTGATAGCCGCCTCATCGGTAAAATCTGAACGATTCTGGTCGACTAAAGGCTGTCTGGGGCAGACTTTGTTTTTGACACTATGGGTGATTGTAAGATGATTACAGTCTTCTTCATAGTGTGGAGCAGAGCCGATGCAGCAGATTTCCTGCAGTGAGTGCGGCACAAAATTCAACTGCGGTTCAACAGATACCCATCCGTGCTGGTGTACAAGCCTGCCAAATATGCGGGTTAGATTTGATCTGGCCTCAACCTGTCTTTGTCCTAACTGCCTGACAGCGGGCAAAGCTAAGGCGATTACCCGTCAACGCAAAGTACGCATAATTCAACATGATAAAGAACGTGACACGCTGCGCAGATAATAATGTGACGCAAACACGCTTGTGTTTTGTTATCACGCGCGCGTGGTCTTTAGTGGTAATAACAGGCAAAAGCCAAAGCAGAGAGCCAAGCTGATAAACGAGACAATAAGACAGGAAATGATGCCACCATTCTGAAAGCAGAGGCCAGATAATAAGGTGCCGGCAAGTCTGCCTGCTGCATTGGCTGCATAATAAAATCCGACATCTTCAGCCGCTTTCTTGGTGCCAGCATAGGCAAGAATAAGATAGGAATGGAGCGAGGAGTTAAGCGCAAAGAAAAAGGCAAATAGCCCAAGCCCTGCAAGAATGACAGGCAGCTGAAAGAGCTCATCCACAGCATAATAGGCAATCACAACCCCGAGCGGAACAGCGCATAAGGCTGCCATCATAATGCGTGCTGCTGGTATTTCCCGGCTTAGCCCATCTTCTGAGCGACTGATAAAGCGCGGCGCTATCGCCTGGATCATACCGTAAAAAATTGTCCAGATGGCCAGAAACCCTCCAACCTGCCAGAATGACCAGCCAGCCTGATACAAAAAGACAGGGACACCGACAACAAACCAGATATCGCGGGCCCCAAACAAAAACACCCGCGCAGCAGCAAGGAAATTAATGCTGGCTGATTTACTGAAGAGTTCCGACATATTCTGAGATGCTGGCAGCTTGCCAAGCTCGGTTGGCAGGCAATACAACACAGCCCCAAGCAGGATAACAAGCATCCCCGCCATACCGTAAAGCGAGACTGTCAGACCAAAAGCATCCAGCATTAATCCACCAGCAAAAAATCCGATACCCTTCATCGCATTCTTTGACCCTGTGAACCATGCTACCCATGAGAAAAGCTGAATATTGCCAGAAACAGAGGTTAGTTTGATGGCGGTTTTACTCGCTGTCTTGGTGAAATCCTTTGCGATGCCGGCAATCCCCTGTGCGATGAGAACCCACATCACAGAGGCCATCTCAGTCCAGTCAGGCGATAAAGCTGATAAGAAGAGGAGACCGCAAATTTGCAGAATGATGCCGGTCGCCAGCATGCGGGTAATGCCATCTGTCTCTTATACACATCTGACGCTGCCGACGATATGCA
>OJDG01000106.1_pt1 | contig 19551 bp, 22 predicted proteins | sample 1592411 | NCBI WGS metagenome assembly OJDG01 (sample SAMN05416759, study PRJEB24817) | seawater metagenome | isolation source: Sea water | place: Canada:Atlantic | collected 2013-07 | reverse complement strand
ACAAATTTCACCTGTAGGGCCTAAGTTTTGATCTGTCATATTTGAGGTGGAGTATACTCTTCGTCAGTTTGGAGGGCTCTGCTTTCAATTAGTTTTAGAATCCAGTTTCCCGCAATTGTCAAAATAGGGTTTCAGACTTAAAACGCCTTTTGCCAGCCAAAGGTGAGCGCGTAATCGGACTCTAGCTGATACCCGTTTAGATCGCGCCAAAGAGGTAGGCGTAAGTCAAAAGAGAGGCGGTGGCCTTCTAGGAAGCCTGTTGGTTTAAGTAGGTTTATACCAAGAATAAGATCAATACGCTCGTCGCCGTAATTATCGCTAAAGGCGGTAGTGACGGAGCGGCGCTCCATCGGAGCATTCGCGTTGAGATCCTTTTGGCTGCCCTGGAGTCGGCCCGTGTAGCCATAACTGAGCCCGCCGTTTAGTCCGAGCCAGTCAATTAAGTTATAACCGATCCAGCTAATGAGTTCGAATTTATGCCCAAAGCGATAATTGTTTTCGTTTTCATCCTCGAGGCGAATCACGCCACTTCCTTGTGCGCCCCAAGACCAATCCGTAAACTGCTGCACGTAAGTGAGCGAGGGCAGAAGGTCGAAGGTGCCGGAACCTAACTGCATGGGCGCAGGTAGTTGCTGGCGTTGGCGACCTCCCATCGATGGAGTATCGTCTTTTTCGTCGATCGATCCAGTGGGTAGACTAAAACCAATTCCGAAGTGAGCCTTACAATTGCCTTCGAGGTAGAAGCGATAAAGCGCGCTTAGTTTGATATCACCAAAGCCGCTGCTTTCTGTGGTGAAGCCAGAATCGCCACCATTGATCATTCCGGCTACCGCTGGATCAACTCGGTGATTCATCGTGGTATCGATGTAATTGGCCATAGCCATTAGCGTCAGTTGATCGGTCGGCGCATACATCATGCCCAGCATGTGCATCTCCATTGTCATATTTTCAGGAGCGACGGCATAATTTGCAGCCAAATCATCGCTTGAGGAAACACGATCGGTGCCGCTGCGCATGCCGTCCATCTGCATATTCATGTAGCGGTAGGAAAGCATCCAGCCGCCCTTGCGGTGAGTATGGTCGCCCATCACAGAGATAGGAGCATGGGCGTCTGGCCGACCAATTGAGTGTTCGTCTGTAGGGCAGCATGGAAATACTGGCGAGGCGCAGCTAGCGTTGACTGCTGCCAAAGCAATAGAAAGAGAAAGTATTTTTATAAAAGAGTTCATTGTATATGTGATGCCTAGCCCGCGAATGCAGCAAATGCCTAGACTTGTGATCCTTGGGGCGCAGCCCTCCTAGGCGGCACTAGGTTGATTGAGAGAATGCAAAAAAGACTCTACGCTACTTTTGGCGGCGGAGTCGGCACTAACTGGTGCGCATTCTCAGGTTTACATACGGTCGTGACCTTTGGCTCATAAGCTCGACTTGGCACGACCATTTCGATCGCTCGGCTCAAACCGAGCATCAATTTAATGTCTTTATTTTCTGCGCGTTGGGTCGCGCCCTTGCTTGACTCAGTTTTTTCGATCAAATCGATCACGATGCAAACATCACACGGGTGCTCATCGCCAAAGGTTTCTATAATCGCTTGTTCGAATGATCCTTCTTGCGAGTAGCTTGTTAGCATCCAAGCCCAAGCTCCCAATTGCAGCAAAGCCAAAGGCCCAGTCAAGAGCCAGGCGCTGAGTAAGAGTAGCGAGACATTGAAAATACGTCGGATCATTTTAAAAAGAGCCTTTTCGAGCCTTTCGATGGTTTGTCAGGCTTGGACTGTAAGCAAGTGTGAAAGCGCACGTTTGATCTTTGTGATTCAGTCGCCGATCAAAACCTATGTTTATCCCGCCTATGGGGTCGCCAGCCTTGGTAAGGTAGCGGTCGAGGTGATGTTGCAGCTCTATCTCTTTGATTTTTATACGCGGATTCTTGGGCTTAGCCCGATCCTCGCCGGCTTGGCCTTTGGAGTGGCAATTTTTTGGGATGCGCTCAGTGATTTACTGGTATCCGCTGGCCTCTTTGCCGCACGAAGCCGAGGCATCGGTTACACGACGACACTTTGGTGCGGTGCGGTGCTTCTGGCGTCGACGACCGTGCTGCTTTTCTCGCCTTTTCAAAGTGAAGCCACCCTCTACCTCTTTCTGCAGTTGCTGGTCGCCTACGTGCTGGTCAACACAGGGATGACTCTGCTTGATTTGCCACAGAGCAGTCTTAGTGCCGAACTGAGTCGCCGAGCGAATGAGAGAAATAAGCTACTCGCCTCACGCATGGGTTTTGGGATTCTAGGGTTGGCAGTGGGCAGTGCTATGCCGGGCATTTATTTGGCCACGCTATCGAGTGACCCAACGCTTGTGGAGCTGGCCGACTCTCGACGAATCAGCGCTTGGGTGCTAGCAGGTTTGGTTCTAATCACAGGCAGTTTGACTGCGGTTTTTTTGCGTCCTCGTGAGCGAGAGACTTCGCACGAAGTGAAGTCAGCGCTACCTACCTTGGTAGAGGTTAAGGGCCTCTTTAGAGACAAAGCTTTTGTGCGTATTCTCTGTGCGGGTGTGATTGCTGCCATAGGCCGGACGATTAATGCGGCACTCGCACTCATGTATTACCGCTTCGTGCTAGAACTTTCGGAGGCGCAAGTCACTCAGGCGATTTTCCCAATTTTCACGCTCAGCATCGTGCTCTCGATCCCGCTCTGGATTGCCCTCTCTAAGCGCTGTGGCAAACGCCTTCCCGCGTGCGCTTCAGTCGGTGGTCTCGGGGTGATGGGCATCATCGCCTATCCGTTGCTGCCAGCGGGGCTCGTTTGGCCGTCGCTGATTGTATCCGCCATCGCCGGCATCCTTTGCGGTGCGGTCTTTTTGATCGATTCGATGATCACCGATTTGATTGATGCTGACGAGGTCGAGACAGGGCACCGCAAAGAGTCACTGTATTTTGCGGTTTGGAAGTCTGGGCTCAAAGTAGCGCGAGCGCTCGCTTTTGTCGCCATTGGCATAGGCTTACAATTTATGGGTCTCGACTTGTCACGAGATACCGTATCCGGGTCGATGCAGTGGGGGATCGTCCTGCTCTTCGGGATCACGGTCGGCCTCTGCTTCGTCGTAGCGGCCTATTTCATTTGGCTCGCGGACGTGCCTGAGCCAAACGAAACTTAAACAAAGTAGTCTCTATGAAAAAATCATTCTGCAAAATTTATCCAGCAGTCCTCAGCCTCGCGATCATGAGTTTAATGAATGGGTGCGCCTTAAACGACGCACCATTACCGACTGCTGAAAACGTCAACATTGATCTATTTATGGGTCGCTGGTATGTGCATGGCTATACGCCAATCATCGTCGATAAAAATGCACATAATGCGATCGAGCACTATCGTCTTGATGCGGACAAAAAAATTCAGACTACTTACCAGTTTCGCGATGGTGGATTCGATGGAGAGATCAAAACGCATACACCTGTTGGTTGGGTGGACGATAAGGTCGGCAGTAACGCGGAGTGGCACATGCAATTTATTTGGCCGTTCACTGCTAACTACATTATATTACACGTTGATGCTGACTATTCGGAAACGATCGTCGCGCATCCTAGTCGCAGGTATGCATGGATTATGCTGCGGAGGGATTCAGTTAGTGATGCCGATTATGACTGCCTACTAGCAAAGTTAAAGACTGCTGGTTACGACACAGACATCATGCAAAAGCTGTCCCACGACTGGAGCGGTGAAGCAGAACGCTTAGCCGAGATGGAGGCGGATGGGCTTTGAATTAAGGCAGCTGTCACTGGCGAGCTACCCAGCGCATTAATCGCAGTAGCTGGCGGGAATGAATCTTTACGGGTTACGGCTGCACAAAAGCATGAACTCGCGCCTCAGCTTTTCTGCCATCAGCACCACTACCGTAGACTGTGATCGTGCCGCGGTAGAGCTTGCTGAAGTCTTTTGGCTCCACGGTTAAGACGAGGCCATCGTTTTTTTTCGGATCGCTAGGCTCTTGGATCACGGTGAGCTGGGAATGATCGTAGTCGACCAGCAAGATTTGGTCGATATAGCGCTCATCCACTACCAGTCGGACATGGCGAGAGGTTTTTGAGCTCCCTGGGCTCCAGTAAACAATCTGCGGCAGGGCCTCGATCAAAGTGGGAATTTGCACGTTCATTTTGAGCGTTACAACCGCGTCTGCTTGACTGTCGAGGTAGACTTGCAAGCGGTTACGGTTCAGCCCCTGGCGCTTACCCTTATTAAAAGTAGCGACGATCTCGGTCGATTCGCCAGGAGGGATAATCTTTTTATTGAGGATTGCGCCAGTGCAACCGCAGTTGCTTGTCACCCGCGCAATGCGGACGACTTTTTCGCCTTCGTTTGTTACTTTGAATGTCGCGCGCGCTTCCTCTTGATCAGGCTTCATTTCGATGCGCACCTCAGTCTGATCCCAGAGCAAGGCCGATGCTTTAAGAAACGAGCCACAGGCAACAAAGAGAAAAGCGAAAAGTATTAAGCGCGTAAACATTGTTACAAGACTTGTGTAAAAGTGGATTAAGATCAAGAAGTGCTCGCAACTTATCTCCGGATCCGGCGTTGCCGGTTCTGCCAATCACAAATCAGCACACAGACGCACGCCGTGAGTAGACCGAGATTTCTTAAAATTAGCCAGAGGTAATCCGGTGCTTTCTCGGATCCATGCGGGCTAAAGCAGCCGCAGTTGATGTCTAGGCCACGCGCCCAAGCGCTGGCGTGCAAGACGGTGAATACGATCAGTAGTAGGGCAATGATCAAGATACTCCCTCGCCGAATTTGAGGAATCAAAAGACCAAAACCGGTCACCAGTTCCAGCCAAGGCAGCACCAAGGCAATCCACATTGCTAGGTTGCCAGTGACTATACGGTAGCCCTCCACCGAGGTCGCAAAAGCCGCCGGGTCTTGGATCTTAGGCAGCGCTGCCAGGATAAATGCTGCCGATACGATGAGTCGCCCAAGCAGCACCAGATAGGCCATGGAGCGCACTTCTGGTTTTACTCCTGCCATGCGCCCCTACCTCCTTTCAAGCTATAGATCTCAGCGCTGGGGAGAGACTGCCGCAAACGCTTTGCAATCCGTTTGCTTGTATCACAACTCTCGCTTTCGCAATAAATGACAATCGGGCGCGGCTTTATGAGCCAGGCATCCATCAGTTCAAAAAGTCCCGTATCCCAATCATCCTCATCCAAAAGGAGCGCTTCGGGTATATGGCTTCCTTCAAATTTTTTAATCCCCCCGGTAACGACCCAAATCGCGTTGAGTGCCCGTGCATCGGCCAAACGAATCTCGCCTGCTTCGAGTTTTGGCTCTGCCCGCGACAGCGGCGACAGTCCGCTGAATAGCGTATAGGCTACACCGATCACGGTCAGCAATAGTATGATGCAGAACTCCCGAAGCATAGAATGTATGTTACGAGCTGCGCGAAGGGATGAAAGTATGAAAGTAGGAATGTTTTGATGAGTGAATATCCTTTCCACTTTCCCGCCATCTAACTTTCATACCACCAACATGCCTGTCTTCACCAAAGAGATCGTCGTCACCGCACCGGGTAAATCGACCGCCGAGTTCACCTCGGTGATCGAGGAGGCCTTAATCGAGTCGGGCTTAACCGAAGGCACCGTTACCGTGTTTTGCCGCCACACCAGCTGCAGCCTGGTTGTAATGGAAAACGCCGACCCCTCTGCGCGCCGTGACCTCGAAGCTTTCATCGATCGCCTAGTGCCAGAAAACGACCCGCATTTCACTCACACTTATGAGGGTGCGGACGATATGCCGAGCCACATTAAGATGGCACTAACCCGGACGGCCGAGGTGATTCCTTTCGTCAATGGGCGGCTCTGCCTAGGAACCTGGCAAGGTGTCTTTCTCTGGGAGCACCGTAACCACAGCCACGAACGCCACATTGTTCTCAGCTGCCAGGGGGAATAATTTTTACTCAATACCCGCCAAACAGTAAGAGGTGATTTCCATGATCTGCTCCTTTTCGATCGTGTAGATGTCGCAGTAGTGCATATCGGTGTCGAGATCGGCACCTTCGACCACGATGTGGTTCTTGCCCTTAATTACACGGCCGTTTTGAAAATTTGCTTTGCCCTGAGAGGCGGCATCTTCACACATTTCTTTAACCGCAGCATTGCCGTCGATGGTGCGGTCGCCCACAATGTGCCACTCGATACCGTCGGCTATAAAGTCGAGGGCGGCAGAGGATTCACCCATAGAAAAAGCCTCACAGGCAGCGATAATTTGCGCGTTCATATTTAGACCGCGAGTGTCAAAAGTTCTTTGACACTTGGCACATCTTTTATGATCTGGCTGGGCTCAGGGCCGACGCCGATGTAGCGAAGGTTGGGGATCTTGTCCTTGTTCTGGTCGCCGTGGTTAGCGACGTCGATGAGGGCTTTGAGTAGCCATGCGACGTATACTTTAGCCGCTTCGGGAAGGTCGGCGAAGCGGCGTATGCCTGAAATGTCTTCGCTCCAACCGGGCACCGTTTTATAAACGGGCTTGAGTGTTTTGTGGACTTTGCCGTTACGCGGGACGTGGTGGAGGGTGTCGCCGCTCTCGTCTTCGTAGGCGGTACAAATTCGGAGGTCGCCCTGCCAGTCACCAGCGTGGGAGAGGGCGTCTAGCTTGTTAAGCACGAGGTCTTGATAGCCGCCGTAGCGCAGGGCATCGCCTTTTTCCACGGCGTCATACCAGCCGACCATACGCTGGCGACCAGTCGTTGCGCCGAATTCGATTTTACGCAGTAGGGTGCTGAGCGGGTGGTCGAGATCGATCTCAGAGATAAAGACGTGGGTCCCGACTTTCGTGTCGTAGGCCTTGCAGCAACCAACGTTGTGGATGGGCTGTGCGGGGATACCAGCGCTTTGGAAGAATTCGGGCGTGAAGGTGTGCGAGGCAGTCACATTGGGAGCAAAGCCATGGCGTTTATCCAGCCAGTAGGCCTGCCCAAATTCGCCGATGATGTAGTTACCCTTGTCCTGCTCGCGGAGTACGAGTTCGCGCACGTCGACAATCTGCGGGGCGAGGACCTGGCCAGCGGCCCAGTAGGCTTCGATGAGTTTTTCGACGTCGAGTGTGAAAGGAGCATCGCCAGCGAATTGTCCGAAATCGAAATCACCCGCGTCGACTTTGCCAGCATCGATGACTTCAGCGTTGGCACGTGTTTCGGCACAAGTGAGTGTTTCGAAGAAACTCGGCCAGCGATCGGGTGCGACTTGGCAGACGTGCTCGATTACGCGGAGGGCGCGGTCGACACGGCCACGCACTTTATCTGCGAAGTCGCACTTTGGGCCCAGGAAGTCGGCGTAGTAAATTTGAAACTGCCCGACTTCGTCGAGGTAGGCGGGGGTGATGCCACGACCTGTCGAACCACGCGCGTTGCCTTTCTGGATGTTGACGCGGTAGTCCTCCCAGGCGAGGTCAAGCAAGCGGTGGCAGAGATCGGAAACGAGGCAACGCTCGTCGATCGCTAGGCGCTTGATCGCGACGTGCCCGTGCAGCTCGGCATAAGCCGACTCCCAAAGGAATTTGCGCGGATCTGCGACAACGCCTGCGCCGATGGGAAGGTAGGGTACTTTATCGTCGGCCACGCCGCCGGGCAGGAGGTTGAGCTTTAGCCCGGCCACAGTATGCCCCGAGTTGGAGCCGCCATTGACCTTCATCACGGCTGCGACAGCATCATTCCGCCCCGTTGTTTCACGGAGCTCGTTGATGATTTCTAGGATGACGCGACCTTTACCTTCATCTCCAGTTGAGATGCCGGTGTCGGCTATGAGTTGGCTTTGAAAGGCTGTTAACATTAATAATAAAGTACGAAATTATTTAGCGGATTCGCCGGAAGCGTCAGAAGTTTTGACTGTGATGACATCGTGAGGAGCGGATTCTTTTTGGCCGGCGGGGCTGACGCGGATGTAGCGAGCGTTTTTGCGAAGCTGCTCGAGATTCGCGGCGCCTAGGTAGCCCATGCCGGACTGGATACCGCCGACGAGTTCGCGGAGCACGCCGCTGAGAGATCCGACGGATTCTTTGAGCGCTTCAATGCCTTCTGCGGCGGCTTTGGTGGCGACGTCTTTTCGGTCGTGCCCATAGCGTGCGGCAGAACCATCTTTCATTGCGGCACTGCTGCCCATCCCGCGGTATTGCTTATAAAGTTTGCCGTTGATCTCGATGATCTGGCCTGGTGCTTCGTTGCAACCAGCTAGCAGGCTGCCGCACATGACGCCGTCGGCGAGGGTGAGGGCTTTAACCATGTCGCCAGATTTGGTGATGCCTCCATCGGCGAGGATTGCGACGCCCCTCTTCTTGGCTGCAAGCGACGCGCAGTAGAGTGCAGTCATTTGCGGGATGCCAACACCTGCGACGATACGGGTGGTGCAGATCGAGCCAGGGCCTTGGCCGATTTTGATGGTATTGGCACCTGCATCAGCGAGGAATTCAACGCCCTCGGCGCTGGTGACATTGCCCGCAATGAGGGTAAGATCGGCGAACTCGCTTCGAAGCATGCGGATGGCATCTCCTACGCCCTTGGAAAAACCGTGTGCGGTAGAGACGGCCACGGCGTCAACGCCTTCTTCTACTAGTTTGCTGACATGGCTGAGGATGCGGTCACGGTCTAGTTCGCCGTCGGCAGTGCGGTGGGCGGAGATAGCCGCGCCACACATCAGGCGGAAGTGGCTGTCGCGTGCGGGTTTGACGGACTGGTGGGACTCGGCGGCAATACGCTCAATGTCGGATAGGGTGAAGAGACCGCGAAGGCGATCTTCGTTATCCACCACAAGCAGTTTATGGATACCCATGTGTTGAGTAAAAAATTCGTCGGCAACTTTGATCGGATCCTTGGTAATCTCTTTTTCAGTCAGTGTGTAGACTTGATCGCGAGGGCTCATGGCCTCGGAGACGAGGCGCTCGGCGTAACGCGCTTTAACTACTCGGCCAGGTAGAAGACCAAGGAGCTTGTTCTCTGCATCGACCACAGGGAAGGTGCTGAAGCCGTAGCCACGGTCGGCGATGCGCTCCATTACTTCGCCAATTTTTTGATCGGGCGCGACTTTGATCGGTTCTTGGATGAAGCCGTGTATGTGATTTTTCACTCGAGCGACTTCGCGCACCTGCTTCTCGTCACTCATGTTGTAATGGATGAGCCCGAGCCCGCCGTTGAGTGCCATTTGGATGGCCATTTTTGACTCGGTGACAGTGTCCATATCCGAGGAAATGATGGGGATCTGCAGCTCCAGCGAGGCGGAGAGGCGAGTAGCTAAGGTAGTCTGGCGGGGGAGCACGTCCGAGTAGAGCGTGGCGAGCGAAACGTCGTCGTAGGTCAGGCCGACGGGTAGATTGTTCAAGAAGAACAGATCCGCAGATTGGTAGTAGTCTTCGATTCGAGGTGCTTTCATGTGCTAATTACAGCAAAAGATTGTCTTTTCTCAAGTAGGAAATGACTCTGTGCTTGTAAATGAGCCGCCAAATTTCAGTGAAGCCCTATCGGCGAGCGTTTCGTCAGCCATTACGCACTGCGCATGGTGAATGGGCTATTCGCGAGGGCTTCCTTGTTCGGGTAGAGCAAGAGGGGCGTGTCGGCTACGGTGAAGTCGCGCCCTTGCCTGAATTTGGGAGTGAGACACTAGCCGAGGCGACTGCGTTCTTAGAGCAACTTGTTAGCCAGCCAGAGATCGCTGTACCAGCGAACCTACCTTGCTGTGCATTTGCCCTCTCGGCGGCTCAAATTGTTACGGAGAGAGGAAGTTTTCACCCTCTGGGAAATGGAGCGGCGCCTAATCAAAGCGCCCCGCGCTTCTCGAGTAGTCGGGTAGTCGCTCCTCCGCGGGACTACTCGGTGTCGGCTTTGTTGCCATCAGGTTCTACTGCGCTGCGCCTTGCTGATGAAAAATCAAAAGCTGGTTATCGAAGTATGAAGTGGAAGATTGGAGTTGAGCCCATTGCCAAAGAAATAACTACAGCGCGTAGTTTGCTCGATTCTCTGCCTTCAACCGTTCGCCTTCGCTTTGATGCTAACGCCGGCCTCGTCGCGAGTGAGCTAGAACAATGGCTGGAGTTTTTAATCCCCTATCGAGAAAGTATCGATTTTATCGAACAACCGCTTGCCTGCGGCCAAGAGGTGGCGATGGCCGACTACATGGAAGCGACTGGCATAGGTATCGCGCTTGATGAATCCTTGAACGGGTCGGACCGCGAGCGCTGGCTAAAACCTAATGCATGGGCGGGGGCATTGGTTATTAAAGCGCCGCTCATGGGCGAGCTTTCGCAACTCGCCGATCGACTCGCACCCGTGGCCGAGCAAGTGGTGCTCTCATCGGTATTCGAAACAGGCATCGGCTTGGAAAATAGCCTGCGCCTCGCTGATTCATTACCACACGTTTTTCGCCCGATTGGGTATGATACGGTCGCTGCCTTTAATGATGGGCTCAATTATCTGCAAGCTGCGCCTGCGATTTGCGCCTCAGATCGCCGCGCATACGATCCAGAGTCACTATGGGATTTAATTTAAAGAGCTTAGATCGCAACTGGGTAGAGGGCATCTCTGGCCAGGAACTGTTCGCGCGCGTGCAAAGCCAAGCCAAATTAATCCAAGGGCAAGATCAGCTCTTGGTGATCAATCAAACAAATCCCCATGATTTTGCAGTCGAGTTCTTTGCTGCGGTCTCGGCAGGTCGATCGATTGCACTGGCTAATCCAAACTGGGGCGCACAGGAGAGGGAGCAATTTGATGCCCTTCTAGGACTCGGCGCCCCGCCTCTACCAGGCGCAATTTCTAGCGCGACCCGTTTAAAATCTGGTCGCCAAGCTAAAGTGATACTTATACCCACAGGCGGCACAACGAATGGCATCAAGCTCGCTACCCACACCTGGGAAACTCTCGAAGTAGCCTGCAAAGGGGTGCAGCAATTTCTGGGCGGCGGCGCCATCGATAGCTGCTGTGTCTTGCCGCTCTATCATGTCAGTGGGCTCATGCAATTGCTCAGGGCGTATCACTCAGGCGGATACATACGATTTAACGAAGATGAAGTCGAGGGTCGCTGCCTGTCGTATGTGCCTACGCAATTACGGCGGGCCTTACTCGATGAAAAGCGCACTCAAGCATTAACCACAACGCGCGTCATCTTCGTCGGAGGTGCGCTCATGTCCGAGTCGCTTGCGACGGCGGCGCGCAAGCTTAAGCTACCCGTGATGCCCGTTTACGGAATGACTGAGACGGCCGCCATGGTGGCAGCGATCCCAGTCGAGGATTTTCTTGCTGACTCGCGAGCAGGTGCCCTGCCCATAGGTGACACCAATATCGAGATTGATTCTTCTGGGCGAATACGCGTTCAGAGCCCAGCCCTCTTTATAGGTTATCACGGGGGCGAGTCGCCTGATTTAACGCGAGGCTATTTAACTGAGGACGAAGGCTACATTGACGAGAACGAGCGGCTACACGTGACGGGGCGCATTGATCGGCTCGTCATCAGTGGCGGCGAGAAGATCGATCCCCGCGAAGTGGAAGATGTAGTGAGCGCAATTGCTGGCGTCGAAGAAGTAATGGCGTTCGGTCTGCCCGATCCCGAGTGGGGGCAAAAGTTGGTAGTTTATTATACGGGTCAGGAGCTAGTGGAATGGAAGGAGCGGCTGAAAGAGCAGCTGGCGACTTATAAACTACCGAAGGAAATGTTGAGGGTGGACCGTTTACCTCTGGACGAGAAAGGGAAGTTTTTGAGGCCTTCATAAAGGAAGCCCCAGTGCTTGTCATTCCAATTGAACAACGCAAATCTTTGCCCAATGAATAAAGCTGATATTGTAGACATCCTTGAAGACATCGCGGTACTTCTTGAACTGAAGGGGGACAACCCGTTTAAGATACGTGCCTACTCAGGTGGCGCGCGGGTGCTGGAGATGATGGAAGAGGACCTCGGCGATGTGATCGCCGAGGAGCGACTGGATGCGATCAAGGGGATCGGCTCCGCCCTGGTTGATAAGATCAAGACTCTTTATGCCACGGGCGAACTGGAATATTACACCAAGCTCCGCGAATCTGTCGCACCTGGGCTGATTGAGATGCTCGAGATCCCCGGCCTCGGCGGTAAGAAGGTCAAAAAACTCCACGATGCGATCGGCGTGGAATCAATCGACGCATTACAGGCGGCTTGTGAATCGGGTGAGGTCGAGGCGCTCAAAGGATTTGGCAAAAAATCGGCGGAAAAGATCCTTAGCGGGATAGCCAATCGAGCAGCCTATGCGAAGCGACACCATTGGTGGAATGCGCGCCAAGTGGCTGAGCCGATTCTTGAAGGCTTGCGAAGCTTACCACAGGTCGAACGAGCGGAGGCCGCAGGCAGCCTGCGCCGATTGAAAGAGACGGTGGGCGACATAGACTTCATCGTGGCCTCGGCTGAACCGCAAGCAGTCATGGACTGGTTTGTCGAGCAGGATGCGGTGCAGGAAGTCACGGCGCATGGGGCAACAAAATCTAGCGTCCGCTTCGAGTCTGGCCTGCAGGCCGACCTGCGAGTGGTGCCTGCCGAACAGTTTGCCTTTGCGCTCCACCATTTTACGGGATCTAAAGAGCACAATGTGGCATTACGGCAACGTGCGCTAGCACGAGGCTATAGCTTGAGCGAATGGGGCTTGGCGCAGAAGGGAGAAGAGGGAGACTTGCAAGCTGAGATTCCTGATTCAATCACTACGGAGAAGGGGCTATTTGAATTTCTCGGGCTTGCTGAAATTCCACCTGAGCTACGTGAGGGGCTTGGCGAGATTGAGTCAGCCGAGGCACAGCAGTTGCCGAATTTAGTCAAGTCGGCGGATATTCGCGGGGTGTTTCATAATCATACCACCGCGTCAGATGGTCGTGCTACGATCGAAGAGATGGCGGCTGCCGCGGAGGCGCTCGGCTGGAATTATCTTGGCTTAGCGGACCACTCCAAGGCGAGCTTTCAGGCCAAGGGCCTCGACGATGCGCGCGTGCTAAAGCAGCTTGAATCGATTCGTGCTTTCAATGAATCGGGCGAGTCGCCAGTGCACATTTTTTCGGGGATCGAGTGCGACATCCTACCTGATGGCTCCCTAGATCTTGAAGACGCGACACTCAATGCACTGGATTACGCAGTGATGTCGGTCCACTCTAGCTTCAGCCAGTCGGAAGAGGAGATGACGGCGCGGGTGATCCGAGCGATTGAGCATCCAGCGACAAGCATGCTTGGTCATCCGACGGGGCGCATCCTATTGCGCCGCGAGCCTTACAAGATCGACCTGCAAAAGGTGATCGACGCCGCGATTGCCAATCGCGTGATTATTGAGATTAATGCCAATCCGCATCGCCTCGACATGGACTGGCGGCTCTGGCGTCGAGCCGCGGGACGCGGCTTGATGTGTGCAATTAATCCGGATGCCCACAGTATGGAGGGCCTGAGTCACTTTGACGCTGGGGTAAATATTGCTCGTAAAGGTTGGCTAGAGAAGGAGCAATTACTCAACAGTCGCGATTGTGCAGGAGTGCAGCATTGGTTTAATCAGCGCAAGTAGCAGCTCGCGCAGGTTTACTTTGTAATTGTAGAACAAACTAAACAGAGGGCTGTAATTAAAATACCGGGACTTATTGAGTGCGCTCGTAAATGAGTGCCGTAGGCTTGTCTTTCCCAGCCTTACCAATTCGGCGCAGAACCTGCCAGTCCTTGATTTTAGGCTCCAAGTTCCCTGGTAGCTCGACGAGGACGCGAGCGTTTTCAAGAGCGATCGGGTTGATCGCTTTTTCGAAGATCCGTTGGAGATTTTCAGCAATCGTATCGTAAGGTGGATCAAGGAATATCAGGTCGTAGCTGGGCGTATTTGAGTCGAGTGTGAAGACGTCGCGCGCGACGACTTTGGCTACATCTGTATCGAGATTGCAACTACGTATGGCCGCTTGCACATTTTGGCGCAAGCAGGTGAGTGCGGTGTGATCGGTTTCAAAGAAGGTTGAACTCGCCGCTCCGCGACTCAGCGCCTCCAGGCCGTAGCTACCAGTGCCAGCAAAGAGATCGGCTACCTTGCAGCCGTCGATGCTTGCTCCGAGACTAGAGAAGATCGCCTCACGCAAACGATCCGTAGCGGGGCGTGTGTGGTTGCCCTTCGGCGCTTTGAGCGGTATGCCGCTTGCTCTACCTCCGGTGATTCGCATTTATGAAAATCTAGAATATTAAAGGCTACCGCGTGGCCTTCCAAACACGCAGGAGGCTCTCAACTAACTCGGGTAGCTCGCCGAGCGGCACTTGGCTGGCGGCATCGGAAATAGCTTTGCCTGGGTCAGGATGCGTTTCGAGGAAGACGCCATTGGCACCTGCGGCCAGAGCGGCGCGAGCCAAGGCGGGCACGAATTCGCGTTGGCCGCCGCTAATGCCACCGGCCGCGCCAGGAAGTTGCACGCAGTGAGTCGCGTCGATGATGGTAGGGTGACCATTGCCTGCCATAATGTTGAAGCTACGCATATCCACGACTAGGTTCTGATAGCCAAAGGTAGTGCCACGCTCGGTCTGCCAGATTTCGTTAGCGCCGGCTTCTTCCAGTTTATTGGTGACAAACTTCATCTCGTAGGGGGAAAGGAATTGGCCTTTTTTTACATTAATCGCACACTTTGTCTTAGCGGCAGCAAGGAGTAGGTCGGTTTGCCGACAGAGGAAGGCGGGAATTTGAAGGGCATCGACGACCGTGCCGACGGGGGCGCATTGTTCGGGTGCGTGGATGTCAGTAATGGTCTTGAAACCATATTCGGCTTTAATGGTTTGAAAGATCTCCATGCCGGCATTGAGCCCGGTGCCTCGATTGCTTTCGATGGATGTGCGGTTGGCTTTATCGAAAGAGCCTTTGAAGAGTATGTTCAGCTCTGGGTGCTGCTGCTGGAGCGATGCCAGTGCATCGGCGACGGGGCGGCAAGTATCGAGGCTTTCAAGTGAACAGGGCCCTGCGAGAAGAAGTAGCTTTTCGGGATCGTAAATCATGTGGTAGATTAAAACTGGGTATACCGGAGAGTCCAAGCTGTAATTCGTAGGGGCTATACTTGTGATGTCCCTGTGGTTTATTCTTCCAGTTTACTCTGAATTTTTTAATTTCACGCATCGTGTATCGGTCGATTCAAATTCTCTCCTTCTTCGCCCTAAGTTCATTGGCCCTGTCGGGCAATGAACTGATCGACTACTTGAAGCAGTATGAAGGCCGCTGGCTCGGGGACTTTACGATTCACTCGACGGCGTCAGGCTATAGCGAGACTTTTCCTGTCGAGCAGCGATACTGGTGGGAAGAGGGCAAGCTTTGTGGTATCTCTGTTTCCGATACGAATAATGGTCTCCAGACCGCGAAATCGCGCACTTTCATTCAAGATGATAAGCTGCAATCAGAGGTAATTACGGGTGAAACTACGGAGCGCTTCTTCGGCTTTTTGCGCGACGGAGGTATCGTCTGGATTACAGCTGATATGAAGCGCGCTAACGACTACCAGATGGCGGAGCACTTTGCTATGGAAGAGGGTCGTCTCTTGCTTCTAACGGAGGGTTTTGATAGCTATGTCTATCAGGATGGTCTGGCGCACCTCGTTTACCGCGGGCGACTGTTCAAGCAAGTCTCGGAGTAAGCGGGGGACTAGTCCACGCTGATTAGATTGGCTAAATGCTTCCGTAAGGCCGGCTCGAGTTCCGCAGTCTGGACCCATTCGAGTGCTTCGGCTGGTTGGGTGCGAGCCCAGATCCCGACATTGCGCCCAAGTTGCTCCATGCGCCGATCAGCATCGCTAATTGTGTTGGCCCAAACTGCTGCAGCTTCTGGCTCGTAGCGCAAGATAGACTCACTGAATCCTGAGATCGCGGCATCGCGTTGCTCGCCTGGGTTCTGAGCACTCAGCCACTCTGAGGCGGCGATTGAATCGCTCTCTGCCCAGATTTGCATGAGCTCATTGGCGTATTCGGCAGAATAGATAGGATCAGTTGGCGCCATGCTGACCAACCATTCTGCAGTGGCTGCGGGGTCTTCCTCTGCGCGGCCCATTACGTGGGAAGCGACCGCTATCTCGGAGTAGTTGGCCTGTGCTAGATCGCGGACAAAAGATTCGGCCTCTTCGGGAGATTGTTTGCTAAACTCGAGGATGGTTTCACCGAGTAAGTCGTAGTCGCCATTAAACTCTGCTTCCGCCAAAGCCCAGATGCTGGCCGCCTTGGCGTCTTGCATGACCCAAGATTGGACGAGTGCTTCCTTAGCCTTTTCTTGGACTGGTCCGACAGGTAGACCGGCAACCCATTCGGCGGCAACAGTTGGCTCGGCCTGTGCCCACTTCGCGGCAAGCGCTTTCGCGGCGATGGCTTTACTGCCGTCGTTGGCCATGCCGTCGATCCACTGGGAAGCTTCGGTGGGGTTGCGCTCTGCCCAGAGCTCGACCCCATTGTTAAGAGTTTCGAGGCGTGCGAGGCCTTGCGCATTCGATTCTAGCCAGAGCAGGGCAGATTCGGAGTCTTCGGCTGCCCAAAGTGCGACCACTTCGAGCATGCCGCGTAGGCGCTCGCTACCAGAGTGCTGGCTTTGTAGCCAGTCCATTGCGGCAGTGGGGTCTTCCTTTGCGCGGCGACGGGCTTCGAGAATAAAGGAGTCCTTGGCGGGTTCGGCTCTCAGAGTTTCCAAATGCGGCAACTCGGGGGTGACCAAGCTGCGGCCACGAGTGACTGGTTCTTCAACTGCTTTCGGCTCAGGATCTTCGTTTATGACTTCTAGTCCTCGTCCCTCGCGGATTGATTTCCAAGTGTCGTAAAAATGTGCCACTTCACGCTTAATTTTAGGCAAATAGGGCTGAACGGCTAAGATCGCTAATCCGATAATTGTTAAAAGAAAAAAGACCCTGTATAGCCAACGCATGATAGTTATTTTAAGTTAAAGAAATCACGCGTGTTATCGCTTGTCCTCGCCGCTAAATCATCGAGCGATACCGCGAGTGCTTCTGCGCAACGCTCAGCGATTGGTGCGAGATAGGCGGGTTCGTTCGACTTTCCCCGATGGGGCTCGGGGGTGAGGTAGGGGCAATCCGTTTCCAACATGAGCCGTTCAATGCCCTGTTCCCGAAGAGCCTCGCGCACGGCATGGGCGCTCTTGTAGGTGGCGATCCCAGTAAAAGAAGCTCGGCCACCACGCGCTTTTATTTGTGCAATCTCTCCCGCCCCGTAGGTGAAGCAGTGGAAGACGATGCGTTGCCAGTCGACGCCCGACTCATCGATCAGCTTGACGCACTCTGTAAAGCAATCGCGGCTGTGGATAATGATAGGGCACTCAAGCTCCGAAGCCAACATGAGTTGCTGTCGAAATGCCGCTTCTTGCATGAGTATCATCTCGCCCGCCTGTAATGGATCTTTCGGAAGATGAAAGTAGTCTAGGCCAATTTCACCGAAGGCGACGGGGGCATGCGGCGGCATGAAAAAGGTGCTCAATTGGCTGACGGCCGCCTCCCAGTCACCGTTCACATAGCAGGGGTGTAGGCCAACAGTATAGTCAATTTTGCCTACGTAGGCCGCATGCATTTCGCGATAAGGCACCCAGTCCTCCGGCGAAGTGCCGACTGTTATAAAGCGGTGTACGCCCGCATCGCTAGCGCGTTCAAGTACAGGCTCCAGTTCGCCTTTATCTTTGAAGCCCTTCAAGTGGCAGTGGCTATCGATTAATTCCATTGTTCTTAGAGGCTGTTGGAATTCTTTCCGCTGGAAAGCGCAAATTGAGCGAGCGCTACTTAGCCAGAGCCTTCTCGGGCTTTGTCGGTCCGTTTAAAGAAATCCAAACCAAAATCAAGCATGCCCAATAGGTGATCCCCCCAATGATCTCATGCATCAGGTGGTAGTGTTCCATCATTGAAGGCGCCAGCAATACGATGATCACGATACGCACAATATTAAACATGAAGCCAATGATCACACCTGCTAACAAATTAAGGCCCAAATCAAAAATGTTCAAGCGTCGGTGAATCGCTAATAGAAGCGCTATTAGCAGGCTTGTTATAATGACGCCAAAACCATTGCACTCGGAGGCCACGTGGAAGGGTTGTTCGTTGACCATCAAGACTAACATCGGCGGCTCACCGGCTTGCCCGAATAGCCCTAATTCAGTGCTCTGCCCAATTAGCTCGAGGACATAAGCGCTCCATTTGCCCGCCATTGAGCGTAGGGGCCAATCGATTGGTGCCATAAAGGTACTCAGCAATAAAAATGCGCAGAGCGTGCCTGCCACCGTCCGCGTAAGTTGACGCGTCCCCTCGCCAAAGGTGAAGCGCACCGCTGCCGTTAGCGCGCAGCAATAGGCGGGGATCACCAGAAGCCCCGCCAGGCTAGAGTGGGTGACAAACGGAGCGAGATACGTAAGTAGTAGTATTCCGTACGCTGCAAAGAGAGCTCGCCGCGCTGAGGCGTTCAGCTCCAGTGGGCGCGTTACAGTAACCCCGCCAAAGCGCACTAACATGACCGAGGCCATCACCAAAACAATCAGCGCATGCAAAATCCGACTTTGGTCATGCGCTGTCTGCGCAAACCACATGGTCAGCGGCCAGAGCGCTAAGCCAAGGAGGCCGAACAAGACGCAGTGCAACCAAAAATCAATTTGGCGGCACTTCTCGGTAAAACTAACAGCAAGTTGTCGGCGCAGAGGCATGTGAGAATGTATAACAAATCACGATGGCTACGCGATTGGCAAATCTCTTTCGACGGATGATACAAAACAAGTTATGGTCTAATCACGGATGGAGACTCGTAAATGTTGGAAGGGGCACGAGTGGCAATGGTAATCAATAATTGGCTGATCCTGAGCATGCTCTTGATAGAGTTCGTGGACAGTCTCGCTTTCGAGCAAGAAATTGTCATTGATGAACTCCATGTCTCGGTCGTTTGTTTAGCGGTCGACGCGGGCTCCGCCGCCAGCTAAAAGTTTCTCAACCTCCTGTAGGCTTGCCATTGTCGTGTCTCCTGGAGTTGTCATAGCAAGAGCACCATGGACACATCCATAACTGACTGCTTTCAACGGATCGTTATATTTTAAGAAACCATAAATGAGGCCACTTGCGAAGCTATCACCGCCGCCGACTCGGTCATAAATCTCAAGGATGTCCTTGTCCTGAAATTTGCGAGTGGGTTCGTAGAATTGCCCTTCGTGCCAGACCAATGCACTCCATTCATTTAGGGTGGCGGTATGTGCATCTCTGAGAGTGGTGGCGGTTGCCTTTAAATTTGGAAATTCCTTTACGACCTGCTCGATCATACGCTTAAAGCTAGCCTCTTCGATTGCACCTAACTGCTCACCAAGCCCTTCTACTTCAAAACCTAAGCAAGCACTAAAGTCTTCCTCGTTCCCGATCATGACATCGACATATTTTGCGATTTCACGATTGACCGTTTGGCACTCTTTAAGGCCGCCAAAATCTTTCCATAGCGACGGTCGATAATTCAGATCGTAGCTAACAACCGTACCGTATTGCTGTGCAATCTTTACGGCTTCGATGACCATTTCTGGAGTGCTTTGGGAGAGTGCCGCAAAGATACCTGTCTCTTATACACATCTGA
>OJDG01000100.1_pt1 | contig 20075 bp, 23 predicted proteins | sample 1592411 | NCBI WGS metagenome assembly OJDG01 (sample SAMN05416759, study PRJEB24817) | seawater metagenome | isolation source: Sea water | place: Canada:Atlantic | collected 2013-07 | reverse complement strand
TCTACACACTGCATATCGTCGGCAGCGTCAGATGTGTATAAGAGACAGGCATTCGTGTGCGATATGGCTATAGGATAAGATGAAATTGTTATCCCCGATGATAGTCTCAGTGCCTTCTGTAGTGGCGCAGTGCACGGTGGTAAATTCACGAAAAACGTTCCCGCTGCCGACGCGTAAGCCAGGACTGCCGCCTTGAAACTTGAGGTCGTGCGTCTTACCCCCGACATAGGCGTAGGGATGGACTTCATTATCGTTGCCCATGGTGGTAGCGCCTTCGACAGTGGCGTGGTGCATGACCTCGGTGCCTTTTCTGATTTTGACGCGCGCACCGATGTAGGCGTATGCACCGACGGTGACGCCAGCTTCTAGCTCAGCGCCGGGCTCAATGATAGCGGTCGAATGGATCTCCGTGGACATTGGGAAAGAATGTTAAAAAGGAGGAAGTGAATTAATCCGTGGCATCGGCCAGCATGAACATGAGCTGGGCACTAGAGACGAGTTTGCCGCCGACCTTACACTCACCAGTGGCGGTAGCGATCTTGTTGCCGCGGATCTTGACCAACTTCACCCGAATTTCAATCGAGTCGCCGGGCTCCACGGCTTGGCGAAACTTGACCTTGTCGACACTCATAAAGAACGCGATTTTGTTTTCATCCGCAGGAAGCTTACGCAGTAGTAAAACACCAGCGGCCTGAGCCATCGCCTCAACTTGGAGGACACCAGGCATCACTGGGCGACCAGGGTAGTGCCCTTGGAAGAATGGTTCGTTGATAGTCACATTCTTAAGTGCGACCAGTTCGTCGTCGCTCACGATCTCGACCACACGGTCGATCATCACAAACGGATAGCGGTGCGGAAGGAGATTGAGTATACCTCGGATGTCGATCGTCTTTTCGTGAGATTCAACGGGCAGGACTTTCTTGGCTGCCGTGGCTCCCCTCTTCTTTTCCAATAGCTTTTTCCGTAGCACTTTGGACAGCTCTGCATTAAGTGCATGACCTGGACGAACCCCCACGATATGGGCTTTGATCGGCATGCCGACGAGCGTGATGTCGCCTACAATATCTAGAATTTTATGACGGACAAATTCATCCTTAAAGCGGAGCGGCTCCTTAGAGACTATCTTGTCACCCTTAATCACGATGGCACTATCTAGACTGCCACCCTTGATCTTACCAAGCTTGAGCAACTCTTCGATATCTTCGTAAATCGTAAATGTGCGTGCGGGGGCGACTTGAGCGACATAGGTCTCGGGATCTAAATCAAGACTGAGGTGCTGGGTGTGAATCCCGCGGTCATCCGCAGAGGTGCAGGTTATACGGAAGCCATCGTGAGGCAGAGCGATAATGGAACTGCTACCACGAGTCACAGAAATCGGCTCATCGAGAACGAAGTATTCGCGCTCGGCATCTTGCTCGACCGGCTCGGCTTGCTGGATGAGGTTGACGAAGTGTTTGGCAGAGCCGTCAAGGATAGGTGGTTCGCTGGCGTCCATCTCTATGACGACATTATCGACACCGCAGCCACTGAGGGCACTGAGCACATGCTCGATAGTGTGGACTTTGGCATGGCCATCAGCGATGGTAGTGCTGCGCACGAGGTCGTCGACAAGATCGATCAACGGCTGGATTTCGGGCTTACCTAAGAGGTCGATACGGCGAAAGATGACCCCAGTGTTCTCAAGCGCGGGCTTTAGAGTCAGGTTCACTTCTTCTCCCGTGTGCAAGGATTTACCCTTGATCGAGACTTCCCTCAGAATGGTGCGTTGTTTCATAAAAAATAGGCTAGATGGGAGTGCGCATCAGCAAGGAGACACGGCTTTAAAGAAGAAAATATTCTAGGCTCGATCACTCTTATGTAAAGCATGGGTTTTCAAGGCAGAACAGGGTGAATCCCAGCGGCCTGTGTCATCTTGTCCACGCAAAGCGTGTCCTTCAGGTCTTTTTCATCATGAAGGAATGCGCTCTCGCGGGTCCGTCAGAGATGTTCCAAAATATCTTAAACATTCAAACGAGTAGCGAATGGATATCAATGACTTCCATACCCGCATTACGGGCGGACTGTATACCTAATTCAGTATCCTCAAAGGCGTGACAGCGCTTGGGGTCGACACCGATTAGTTCCGCCGCCTTGAGAAAGGTGTCGGGGGCTGGCTTCGGGTTTTCAACGTCCTCGGCGCCGACGACCGCACCGAACCAATCGCGAATACCTAGAGTTTTGAGGACTTTATCGGCCACCCAACCCGGGCTGCCTGTGGCAACTGCCATTGGAATATACTGACGATGAAACTCTGCGATGGCACGCACCGGCAAAATAGGCTGCACATCTTTGAGCAATTCCATGAAGAGCACTTCCTTCGCTTCCGCCACGGTTCGAACATCGACTTCTTTGCCCTGCTCTTCGGCTAACATTTCAACGATCAAAGCAGCAGGCACACCACCGAGCGCGTAGAAGCGCTCTTTAGTGAACTCGATACCTTGCGCGGACATGGAGCGCGACCATGCGATGAAGTGGGTGGGCATAGTGTCGGCGAGCGTACCATCCATGTCAAAAATGAGACCATCGTAGTTGTGGTGAAGATTGATCATATTATTATTCAAAAGACAGAGAACAGGAGCCAACAGGCAGTCAATGCCTGATAAACTCTCTGACATTCAAAACTGGACGTATCAAGTTCGACGTTCAAAATAAAAACATATCTCTACTATGTTCCGCTCACTCAGAAACGCATTCATCACTGGCATCGTCGTCATTCTTCCTCTTGGAGTCACGTTCATCCTAATCAATTTGTTGCTGGTTAAGTTAGGGAATCCAGCTAGCCAGTTCTTCTTCTGGTATCTTGATTCAGAGTGGCGTAACTTGCCTGCTGTGAAATTTGCGTTGGAAACGACCTCGGTCTTTGTCGTGTTTTCATTAATAACAGTACTCGGTTACGGTTCTCGCTTCGTGCTAGGGCGCATCATACTGGTAGGCCTTGAGCGCTTGCTCGATCGAGTGCCATTCATCAATACGGTCTATCGCACGGTCAAACAGATCGTCGATACTTTCGGTCAGCAGGAAAAGGCCGTCTTTCAAGAGGTGGTGCTGATTGAATATCCACGAAAGCGCTGCTACGTCCTTGGCTTCCTAACGAATACGGCTAAAGGCGAAACACAGGCAAGCACAGGTGAGCATATCGTCAACGTATTCGTCCCCACTACACCGAATCCGACAAGCGGTTTCCTCCTAATGCTTCCCGAAGAAGACATTAAACGACTGCAAATGAGCATTGCTGACGGAATGAAGCTGATCATTTCGGGCGGTGCAGTCGTGCCGGATCCCAAAACTAGTGAAGCCGTGCCAATCAACAACCCGAGTCAAGCTGAGGGCGGTGCCCCCACGGCCCATGACTAAGCAAGAAGAGGCCTTGGTGCTTAAGACGGAGCCAAGCGGCGAGTCCTTCCTCAAGCTATACGTCCTCACCGCAGAGAGCGGCATCTTTCTCTGCATGAAGCGGATCTCGAAAAAAACCAACACCTCAACCACTCCCGACCTTTTCGACACAGCAGTAATCCTTCTGGAAACTTCCCAGCAAGGCACAATGCGCTTTGTCAAAGAGTATCAACTCATGCAGCGCCGCGACGTCATCGGGCAGAACTACCGTAGCTTGCGCAGTGCCTCGCGACTGAGCCAGTTACTTGTAACGAATGCCTCCCATATGCCCGAATCGGAATGGCTCTTCACGCTAACTGAGCGAGCATTCGATGCTTTTGCGGCGGGCAAGGCACCCGATGTTGTTTTATTAAAAAGCCTCTACCTGCTACTCAAAGACGAGGGCTACCCCGTGCGTGAATCGTGGTGGCCAACACTCCGATCGGACTTACGAGAAACTGCCAAACGCCTACTCAGCCAGCCCTCGCCCGCTCACATCGACAAACCCGAGCAGAACATCTGCGAAAGCATCGAACAACACCTAACTCAGTGGATGCGTCACCAGACCGACCTAATTATACCGGATTAAAATTTCAATTTCCTACTGTGCGCCACACAGAACCTTCGATAGAAATAATAATAACCCAACCAAAATCCTACTATTTCAGTGAAAACGCTCGATTTATTTTTCCTCTCTAACTGGGGGCTTTGCTTGCTTACGCATGGACAAGTAACCGCTTTTTCAGAGAGCTCTCTTAGGGCTTTCTATCGTATACTTCAGTTTGACAAAGCCACCCCAGAAGACCTTCTCTTACCTCATGTCTAAAAAAGGCGTTATTCTCCTTAACCTCGGCTCGCCCGATTCCACCGAAGTCAGCGACGTCCGTCGCTACCTCCGCGAATTCCTCATGGACGGCCGTGTTCTCGACAAGCCCTTTGCTATTCGCTGGTTTCTGGTCAATTGCCTGATCTTGCCTACCCGCCCGCGCGAGTCTGCCGAGGCTTACGAAGAAATCTGGCAAGAAGACGGCTCGCCGCTCGTCATTACCTCGCTTAGGCAGCAAAAAGCACTCGCCGCAAAGCTAGACATCCCTGTTGAGGTCGGCATGCGCTACGGCAACCCTTCGACACCCGATGCCCTTAAAAGGCTACTCGATCAAGGCGTGGACGACCTCTTCATCATACCAATGTATCCGCACTACGCCATGTCGAGCTACGAAACTGCAGTAGTCGCGCTGATGGATGCTGTCAACGAACAGAAGCCCAAACTCAATACAACGCTACTCCCACCCTTCTACCAAGAACCGGGCTACATCGACGCCATGATTGCCCGTGCGCAGCCCTCAATCGAAGGTCATGACTTTGACAAGCTAGTGTTCTCCTTTCATGGCATCCCACAGCGCCACCTTGTCAAAGGTGACCCTTCTCACAATCACTGCCTGACCACGCATGACTGTTGCAACACTTGCCACCCTGCTCACGCCACCTGCTACCGTCACCAGTGCGCTATGACAGTAGAAAAATTCGTAGCCGCAGCCAATTTACCGAAGGACAAATACATGATCACCTTCCAAAGTCGCCTCGGGCGGGAACCTTGGCTTCAGCCCTATACTGACAAGACCTTAGAGCAACTAGCCAAAGACGGACACAAGAAGGTCAAAGTGATTTGCCCTGCTTTCACTGCAGACTGCCTCGAGACTCTGGAAGAGATCGCGATGCAAGGGCGCGACAGTTTCCTTGAATCCGGCGGCGAAGACTTCGAGCAAATCCCCTGCCTGAACGAGTCCCCCGCCTTTATCGATTTCCTAGCAGAGAAGGTGCAAGCATGGCGCGACGGCGCCTACGAAAGCCCGAAGGCCACACCCCCCGCCTACGTAGAGCGTAAGTCATGAAAAAGAAGTAGGGACTTCACTGATGATGACCGTATTAAATTGGCCTACAAATACTTCTATATGTAGTTTATACAGACCTCGCTGAACCCCAAAAGCTAGACCTCTCTAATGTTCAACGAAATCACCATAACTGATGGCACAGCCTTCAAGGTCGCCGCTGCCGTCTACGGAGGCGCGTTTTTGTTCGCTCTAGTCGTATTGTTAATGCGTCGCGCTTACTCGCGCACTATCATGTTTGCCCTGCTATGTGGCGGCTTCCTAATCCAGACGCTCGCACTCAACCTACGCGGTGCTGAAATCAAAGCCTGCCCACTTGGCAATCCATTTGAAATCGCCCAGTTCCTTGCGTGGTCGCTTGTACTACTCTTTTTCATTATAGGCCCCGCCTTTCGATTGCGACTACTCGGCGGCTTCACCGCAGGGCTAGCCACAATACTCAGTGCAGGTTCTTTTATCATTCCATCATGGGATCGAGCCTACCCACCAGGCATTTTCGGAGGGAACCACTGGATCGAGTTGCATGCCGCGCTCGCCATATTCAGTTACGGCTTCTTCGCTATTCTTTCGCTCGTCTCAATCATGTTCTTAATTCAGCAACACGGGCTCAAGACAAAGCAATTCAAAGGTATTTACCGATACCTGCCCTCCCTACAGCAACTCGACCTAATGGCTAAGCGCCTGCTCTTGACCGGCGTCATCGTCCTGACCGCCTCACTAGCCTTCGGAGCTGTCTTTTGGGTGAGTAACTTTGAACTTGTGCCTGTATATAAGCTAACGGCCACCTGCCTCATCTGGCTAGGTTACCTGACTGTACTTATATTACGAATACAGGAAAAGCTAGCTACTCGCCGCCATGCGATTGCCACTATTGCCCTATTCGCCCTCGCCATCGCCTCACTCTGGGCAGTAGAATCTGCCCGTGAGTCAGTAGAACCACCTGCCCAAGGAGCACCCATTCAGACCGAACGCTAACAACGTATCGTTCCTTGGCCATGAGTGAAGTATTAGAATCTCTGTTTGTGCTCGGCACCTCGCACCACGCGACCCCTCTGGAAGTGCGCGAGCGCTTTGCGCTCACGCAGTCGCAGGCGCTCGAGCTACAAAAACTGCTACACCAGCATGAGGGCATCCGCGAATGCCTTGTACTCAATACCTGCAACCGTCTCGAAATTTACGGCCTCGCGGATTGTATTGAGCGCGTCGAAGAAATACGTGGCCTCTTTTGCGACAAACAGAACGTCTCCGAAGAACTCTTTAACCAATACGCCTACAGCCATAGTAATTTAGAAACGCTCCAACACGTGCTCGAGGTATCCGCAGGGCTCGACTCGCAGATGGTGGGCGAGACCGAGATCCTCGGACAGCTCAAACAAGCATACGCGGCCGCACACGACACCGAATGCACGGGTAAGGTGCTCAACCGGCTCTTCGAGAAAAGCTTCCAAGCTGCCAAAGAAGCGCGCACTCAAACAGGGATCTCTCGAGGGCAAGTTAGCATTGGCAACGTTGTGGTTGATCTAGCCAGCCGCATCTTTGGCAAGCTGAATGGCAGTCGTGTCCTCCTTCTCGGGAGCGGCGGAGTCAGCGAAAAGACTGCTCAAGCCCTTAAGAGCCGAGGCGTCGGCGACATAACCGTGAGTAGCCGCACCTTCGAAAACGCGCACAAACTCGCTCACAGTCTAGGCGGCGCAGCCATCCACTTTGAGGATTTCAACGCACAGCTAGAGCATTTCGATATCATCATCTGCTCCACCGCTGCCCCCAATACGCTGCTCCATAAAGAGGTAATTGCCCTCACCATGAAACAACGCCCCGAACGTCCCTGCTTCCTTATCGATCTCGCCATGCCTCGCGACGTCGATCCAGCAGTAGAAGAAGTTGAGAACGTTTACCTCTACAATCTCGACGACCTCTCTAGTATAGCCAACGAAAACCTCGAGGCTCGCAAAGCCGAAATTGAGAAGGTCCGCGAAATACTAAATAAGCATGCCTGGAATCTCTGGCTCCAACTCCGCCGCCGCGAGCTGATGCGGAAAGCATGAATGCTATCCAACAAACTGTAAAAAGATAACTCTACTCCACCGATGTTTGTGATATCTCGAGCACATGCTCCAACCCGTCCGGCTGTTGAGAACTAAATGGCATGAGGCAGAGAGTAAGAATGCACATCAAAGCTACTGGTCGGAATGCCAATCGACTGGCGACACTGAGCTGGCGATTCTCGTTACGAACGCAGAGAGCAAAGACCGCTACAGCTATCAAAGTCTCAAGGAGTCCCCAAACGCTCGAAATTAAAAACATTTCCATAGTCGGGGCGCCCAGCATCAGACTTAAACTAAGCGAAGCAGCCATGATCGAAGCGAAAGAAGCGATCGCCAAGGTAGCAAGCTGACCAACATCCATTTGCGGGAAGCGACGCCCCTGCATCAACCGAAAGAGCCCGTAAGCGACCCAAGGTGCCACAACACCCATATTGAGAAAGTTCGCACCTAGGGTGGCATACGAGCCATCTCCAAGGAGGCCGGCTTGTAGTATCAAAATCGTGGCCATCGATAACATTGCCGCAAAGGGACCAAATAAGATTGCCAAAAGCGAAGCGCCTACCAAGTGGATGGAGAAACCAAAACCTATTGGACAATTGACCATCTGTGCCAAAAAGACTAGGCAACTCAACGCAAGCAGTGAAGGTATTTGCTTCACTGAAAGTTGATGGCGCAGGCCATAAAAGGCCGAACCCAATGCGATAACGGCTGCGCCGCTCGTTAATAAAGTGGTTGATGAATCAAGGCTTCCTTGAATTAAATGCATATTACACCGAGGTTTTTAATTAAAATAAGTCTGCGCGCGATGCAGCGCTTGAGGGAAATTTAGTTTCGACTTAGAAATAAGCAGGTTTCGAACCAAAAAAATAGTTTTTCGAAGGCTGATCCCATCAAGCGCCAAAATTTTAATACCTAGTCCGCCTTCACGCAGTAAGCTGGCGCCTATCAGAGCATCTGGCGTCTCTAAATTATGAATTACTTGAATGAGATCGCTTAAAGGCTCAGGACTCAAAAAGTAGAAACTAGCGTAGCTGCCGCACGGATACAAAGTTCGCCAATCGGCAACATCGCCATGCTTAGGCTGACAGCAAAAATTTTCGTAAGCGAGTAAAGAGCCTTCACGATAAATCCTCAACTGCGAGCGCCACTGTGAAAATTCAAAGGCCTCGCCAAAGGCAGTTCGCCCGGGGGATACAAGCTCGCAGAGTAGCACGGTCGCATCCGCAGCGACATCAAGACGTGTGAACTGGCGAATCGAAGCATCCTTCTGCAAGATTAAGGGCGCTGGCCACACATCGAGCACCGCTCCAGATTCGACCGTGTAGTGCTGCCGCACCGTGGCGCATCCGGCATGCATCGTGTGCACCCGGCAAGCCGCCGGGCTGATTAACGCGGCATTCGCTCCTACCGCAACTGTCGCTTCGACCTCCAATAAATCATTGCCCAATAAACCTGCGGTGGGACTCATCAGGATACTGATCTCCCAACCATCCTCGTGATAGGCTTTGCCGAGGTGTAAGGGTGGCCTCACCCACTGCTCCGTCAAACGCGTCCCGACCAAAGGCGCATGGGTATAGAGTAAACGCGCTCCCCCTAAAACACCAATACGATCCGAAAGAGAATCTGTAGATGAAACATACATCAGATCATTAAGTCTTAATCGAAAAGAAACATTCTTCTTCGAGCCAAGTAAGGATCTCATCCAAGCCCTTGTAGCTCTTCAGATCACAAAAAACAAAAGGCCGCCCCTCGCGCTGCTTCTTCGAGTCGCGTGCCATCACATCAAGATCGGCTCCAACATAGGGTGCCAACTCGGTCTTATTAATAAGCATGAGATCAGAATATCGAATCGCGGGACCGCCTTTACGCGGGATTTTATCGCCCTCAGCCACATCGATCACATAAATGAAAGCATCTACCAAATCAGGCGAGAACGTTGCCGACAGGTTGTCTCCGCCACTTTCCATCATGACCACTTGGGTATCGGGGTGTAGCGTGATCAAATTTTCTATCGCGACTTCATTCATACTTGTATCATCGCGAATCGCAGTATGCGGGCAGCCTCCAGTCTCCACACCGAGGATCCGACTTGCTTCCAGCGGGCTGTTCTTAACTAAAAACTGCTCGTCTTCTTTCGTGTAAATATCGTTGGTGATTGCGACTAGCGAGTAGCGCTGATGCAGCTTCTCAATAAGTCGCAGGAGGAGCATGGTTTTTCCGGAGCCGACGGGGCCTCCGATACCAATGCGAACAGGACGTGAGAGATTTGATTCTGTCATAATAGAATTAGGAGATGAAGAGTCTGGAAAAGGCTGTGGCATGACGCGCTGAGGAAATATCAAAAGCAGGAGCAAACCACCCAGCCGATTCCCTTTGCACTGACTTCGAAGCTGCGACCCATCCATCAAGTCGCTCCAGACCGTCCGCTAAAGCTAGTTGCGCGGACTCAGGGCTGATTCTGAGAAGTTTGATTGATGCGGAAACATAATTGGCGAGGCTCTGGTAGCCATAGGTCATTAATCCCGCCTCATCCGGCACCTTTAAGAGTTCAAATTGCAAAGCCGCGACGACTAGATGGTGTCCACGTGCCTTACCCGAAGCAAAGGCGCCCGCATAGGTCTCAATCTCCGGCGAGCTCTTCCATAATTTTTTCAAAATTCGCAAGCGTCCACGCCCTTGAGAAATGCTAGCTTCGCGAATTTCGCTCGCCCACTTCCAAGCGTCAATCTCTGCATCCAATTCCAAAACTGCAGACCAATCTTCTGCAACGATGGCATCACGCACAAAACGTAGGTAGGGTAACTCGAGACGTGCCAAGGCGGGGCCAGCATGTTGCTGAAAGAACTTTACTAAATCATCGCCATTAGTGTAGCCGCATGTCGCCGCCCATTGCTCCAGTCCCATCGAGTGGGCATATGCTCCCGTTGGAAACAAAGGATCCGAAACTTGCAAAAGCGCAGGCACCCATGCAGCAGACTGATCTAGCTTGTTCATCACTTAGTGCGAATGTCCATGTGAATGGTCGTGATCGTGCGAATGTCCCCCGTGTTTGCTCGGCTGGAAGATTCGCTGCACGCGATGGTAGTGTATATGCTCTCGATCCAACATTTGCTCGACCGCCAAGTCGTCTTGGACGAGCAGCCCCTCTTCGCTGAAAGCAGCCTTGAAGTGCAGGTTGCCAATCATCCAGCCAATCCACGCGGCCTCCTTGGCTTCTCTCAGCGCTATCAGAAAACAATCTTCAGGGTTTTGTTCGATCACATAGGCATTTGTATCTGTCGTGTAGACGCAATCGCCATGTGCGAGTGCATCACTCACATCAAAACCAAAGTCGGTGCTATCAGTAGCCGAGCCACGCCAGCGGCGTCGGGCAAGCTTATGGCGATCCACTGGAATCGGAATAGACTTCAGATTTTCAGGAGTTTGAGAGAGTGTTTGGGTGATGAGGTGCATTTTTTGTAATAGCGACGATCCCGTCGCTTTTGTGCAGAATATTTAAAGCGAAAAACGGTCGTAGCTACATATTACTAAAACAGAAAATACCGTTGCGCCATAGGTAACAGGTCGGCGGGTTCGCAAGTCAGGACCTCACCGTCAGCGGTCACAGTATACGTTTCAGGGTCAATCTCGATATCGGGGAGATAATCATTCAATACCATATCATGCTTCGAGATGTTACGTGTATTCGAAACCGGGCGAATCAGCTTCTTCAATTCCAGTTTTTCCACCACGCTCGCATCAATGGCCGCCTGACTAAGAAAAGTAATCGAGGTGCTGGAAACTGCTTTACCGAAAGCCGCAAACTGAGGGCGGTAATACATAGGCTGCGGTGTCGGGATGGATGCATTAGGATCTCCCATATTAGCCGTGGCAATAAGCCCACCTTTGAGCACTAGTTCTGGCTTAACCCCGAAGAAAGCGGGCTTAAACAAAACGATATCGGCGAGCTTACCCACCTCTAAACTACCCACATCAGCTGCACAACCACAGGCGATAGCTGGATTGATGGTATACTTTGCGATGTAGCGCAGAGCGCGAAAGTTATCCGCCGCTGGATGCCCCTCCGACTCCAGCTTACCGAATTGCTTCTTCATTTTATCGGCTGTTTGCCAGGTGCGAATAATAACTTCACCCACACGCCCCATGGCCTGACTGTCACTGGACATGATCGATATTGCGCCACGGTCGTGCAAAATATCTTCGGCCGCAATCGTCTGCGGACGGATGCGGGATTCGGCAAAGGCAACATCTTCGGGAATCCTTGAATCCAAGTGATGGCAAACCATCAGCATGTCGAGGTGCTCATCAATGGTGTTGACGGTGTAGGGCCGTGTCGGATTGGTCGAAGACGGTAAAACATTAGGTAGCCCACAGACCTTTAAAATATCAGGTGCGTGCCCACCACCCGCTCCTTCGGAATGGAAGGTATGGATGACGCGGTCTTTGAATGCCCCAATCGTTGTTTCGACAAAGCCGGACTCATTCAAGGTGTCGGTGTGAATGGCAACTTGCACATCCATCTCGTCGGCCACAGTCAAACAGTGATCGATCGCACTCGGAGTGGTGCCCCAATCTTCGTGTAACTTTAGACCCATCGCACCAGCCTCCACTTGCTCACGCAAAGCTTCGTGGTTGGAAGCATTGCCCTTCCCCATAAAGCCAAGGTTCATGGGAAAAGCTTCAGCGGACTCCAGCATCTTGTGTATATTCCAAGCGCCAGGCGTGCAAGTCGTGGCGTTGGTGCCAGTAGCTGGCCCCGTGCCTCCGCCCATCATTGTAGTCACGCCGCTCGTCAGCGCCTCATTGATTTGCTGCGGGCAAATAAAATGGATGTGTGAATCGAATCCGCCGGCGGTCACAATATGACCCTCCGCTGCGATCACTTCAGTGCCCGCGCCAATCACCATGCCTTCAGTCACACCGGACTGAATGAGTGGATTACCCGCATGACCAATCCCCGCGATTCTGCCACCCTTCACTCCGATGTCTGCTTTGATGATTCCTAGAATTGGATCGATGATCATCGCATTGGTTAGTACTAAGTCGAGACACTCAGCATCCAACGCAAGTGGCGATTGACCCATCCCATCGCGAATCACTTTCCCGCCACCAAACTTGACCTCGTTACCATAACCACCTGCCTCGGCAATCAGATCTTTCTCTACTTCAATGAAGAGCTCGGTATCTGCGAGGCGGACTTGGTCACCTACGGTCGGACCGAACATCTCGGCATATTGGCGGCGGGTAAATTCGAGGCTCATGATGTGTAATGAATTATAGTTGGTCGCTAATCGAGCAGGGCATCGACTTTGTTATTTAGGCCAAAGACCTTTCGCTCGCCGGCAAGGGCTACCAGCTCAACTTCACGAATGTCGCCCGGCTCAAAGCGAACTGCGGTGCCCGCGGCAATGTTTAGGCGAAAGCCTTTGGCCGCAACACGATCGAATTCGAGCGATACATTCACTTCGTAAAAATGAAAGTGACTACCTATTTGCACGGGGCGGTCACCCGTGTTGGCAACTTTAACGGAAGTAGTTTTCAAACCGAGATTGCCAGAAATCAAGGCTTCGGGATCAGAGTATTTGTATTCGCCAGGAATCATCGGATCGGGTTATGGACAGTGACCAATTTGGTGCCATCCGGAAAAGTGCCTTCGACCTGCACTTCATGGATCATTTCAGGCACACCTTCCATGACGTCATCACGCTTGAGAATGCCAGTGCCGTAGCTCATTAAGTCAGCGACGGTTTTCCCATCACGTATACCTTCCAGTATCTCGTAGGTGATCACGGCAACAGACTCCGGATAATTTAGTTTCAACCCGCGACCTTGACGACGTCGCGCCAAGTCAGCCGCTACGACGATCATGAGCTTGTCTTGTTCTCTAGGTGTAAGGTGCATAGATTTGGGAAATAATTAAACAGTCAAGTGCTGGCCGATCACTTCCGAAGTGAGCTCTTCGGACTCACCGGTAAGAACCACACTTCCGCGATCGAGGATATAAAATTCATCACTAGCAGATTTAGCAAAATCAAGGTATTGTTCGACTAAAATAATGCTCAAGTTCCCCTGTTTTTTAAGCAGGTGGATGGCATCCTCAATCTGGTCGATGATCGAGGGCTGAATCCCTTCGGTCGGCTCATCGAGAATGAGTAGTTTTGGATTCGTCAAAATGGCACGACCGATGGCAAGCTGCTGCTGCTGCCCGCCTGAGAGCACGCCACCCTTACGGGTAAGCATGTCCTTCACCACTGGAAAGAGCTCATACACCTCCTCTAAACGCTCGCGCCCTGCTTCACCGGAAATACTCATACTCACCTCAAGGTTTTCTTGCACAGTGAGATTTGGGAAAATATCCCGCCCTTGTGGCACATACCCAAGGCCGAGTCGCGCCCGTTGATCGGAACGCAAAGAAGTAATCGACTTACCTTCGAAAGTAATTTCGCCCTCCGTCTTGGGCATTAAGCCCATGATACTGCGAAGTAGCGAGGTCTTCCCCACTCCATTGCGCCCAAGTAGCGCGACGACTGAGTTTGGTCTCACCGCCATATCGATGCCACGCAAGATAATCGATTCATCATAACTTGCCTTCAAGGCTTTAACCCCAAGAAGAGGCGTAGTGGCGGAAGTTTCAGCTTCAGAAATCATAAAAATGGTCTAGTTATTTATTTGTATCCTTCTTGCCCTGACGACCGAGATATACTTCGACCACCGCTGGGTCCGATTGAACGCGATCGAAAGTGCCTTCCTTGAGCACGTGTCCTTGGTGCAGCACCGTCACCTTGCGAGCAATCTGGCGTATAAATTCCATGTCGTGTTCAATCACGATCAAGCTGTGTTTCTTTTCCAAACTAAGTAGTAGCTCACCCGTGCGCTCAGTCTCCTCGTCACTCATCCCAGCAGCGGGTTCATCGATCAAAAGGATGCGCGGGCCTTGCGCTAAAAGCATTCCGATCTCGAGCCATTGCTTTTGTCCGTGCGAGAGCATACCAGCCAGATCATGGACGCGACTCTCCAAGCGAATCGTTTTCAAAACTTCCATGATACACTCACGATCTTCAGCCGTCTCTTTATAGAAGAACGTCTTTAAAACGCCCCGCGCCCGATTCAACGAAAGCACTAAATTATCGTAAACAGTGTGGGACTTATAGACACTAGGCGTCTGAAACTTACGACCGATCCCAAGCCGGTTGATTTCAAATTCCTTTAACTTCACAAGATTAACATCATGCCCGTCATTCGCGTGCAGAGTCACACTCCCGCTGTCTGGGCGTGTGCACCCTGTAATAATATCCATAAATGTGCTCTTACCGGCCCCGTTAGGACCGATGACAGTACGGAGCTCCCCCTCTTCAAGGTAAAAGTTTAAATCGTCAATAGCCTTAAAGCCGTCAAAAGCCTTATTCACTCCAGACACCGAGAGAATGAGCGGCGTATCGCGATATAGTGGGCCGTGGTGAAGATTATCCGACATCGTATTAAGCCTCCTTAATTTGAAGTGACCGTTTCTGGGCGATCTTGTTCTTCACTTGTTTATAAACACCCACAATACCATCCGGCATAAAGAGCACCACTAGAACGAACATAGAACCCATGATTATAAGCCAGTAATCTGGAAACGCTTGTGTGGTGTAACTCTTAAACATATTCACGAGAATAGCTCCAATCACTGGACCCCATTTGGTGCCACGGCCACCGACCGCAACCCAGACCACCACTTCGAGTGACTTGGCCGCCTCCATCAAGCTCGGATTAATTCCCCCAACTTGAGGCACGTAAAGCGCACCAGCCGCGCCCGCAATCATCGCGGATAGGATGAAAATAACTAATTTAAAACTTGTCGTTGAATAGCCCGAAAACAATACACGATTTTCTGAATCTCGGATCGCTTGCTGCACCTTACCGAGCTTGGAAGCAAGCAGGCCCGAAGTGATCAAATAAGTAGTCAGAAGTAGCAAAGCCGAGGCGATATAAAGACCCCGTGTCGAGCCGGAATCATTGAGACTGTATCCTAATATATCCTTAAAATCAGTGAACCCATTGTTTCCCCCAAAGGTGAAATCATTACGGAAGAACAATAGGCAGACCGCATAAGTCAAAGCCTGCGTGAGGATTGAAAAGTAAACGCCCTTGATTCGTGACCGAAAGGCAAGAAAGCCAAAAATCAGAGCCACTAATCCCGGCACCCAAAGCACCGCACCAGCAGCAAACCAAAAGTTATTAAACGGCACCCAGTGAAATGGTAGTTCCTGATAACCGAGAAAAACCATAAAGTCGGGTAGATCGCTCTGATAAGCCCCCCGATCTCCAATCATCAGCATGAGATACATACCCATCGCATAGCCACCGAGCGCGAAGAAAAGGCTCTGGCAAAGGCAGAGCAAGCCAGTGTAACCCCAAAGTAAATTCAAGCTCATCGCCAAGATTGCGTAAGTTAAATATTTACCCCAAAGAGACACCTGGAAGGAACTGACTGCAAACAAGCCCCCATCAGGACCCCATGCATTCAAACCCGGTATGAGCATTAGCAGACAGGCAACTAATCCAAAGATTCCGATCTCTTTTTTATTTTCAGCAGTGAGCATATCTAAGAGTAAAAAGATTAGTCTTCCAAGCTACGTGAGCGGGTCGGGAAGAGCCCGCCGGGGCGCCACTGCAAGAAGAGAATAATGACAAAGAAGACTGTGATCTTACCCATGACTGGTCCGAGTGAAGGTTGTAGCAATTGGTCAACCAAGCCGATACCCATCGCAGATATCCCAGCTCCAAGTAAATTACCTACACTACCGATCACAACCACCATGAAACTATCGACAATATACTGCTGACCCATTAATGGGCCGACATTACCGATTTGCGAAAGCACCGAACCCCCTAAGCCGGCTAAGCCGCATCCGAGAGCAAAGGTCATTGAGTTCACTCGAGCAACGGGTATCCCTAAACTACTCGCCATGCCACGATTCTGCATGACCGCTCGAATGTGTAGCCCTAAGTTTGTCTTACGTAAAAGCAACCAAGTCAAAATCACCACAAGTAGCGCAATGAACATTATAAATAGGCGAGTGTAACTCATACTAAATCCGCCTAAGCTGAGATTACCCATCAACCAAGTTGGATTATTAACCTGCACATTGGCAGCACCAAAAATCAAACGGAAGCCTTGCTGCATGACCATTGAGATTCCCCAAGTGCAAAGGAGAGATTCCAGGGGGCGGCGATATAAGAAGCGGATAACTGTCTTTTCTAGGAGTAAGCCGATTCCCGCGGCAGCGAGAAAACTCAAAGGTAGAGAAATTACAAAATACCACCCAAAGGCTTCGCTACTGAGACCCCAAGTATCGATAAATAAAGTCTGCACCATATAAGTCGTGTAGCCGCCGATTGCCACAAACTCCCCATGAGCCATATTGATGATTCCCATCAACCCGAAAGTGATGGCCAATCCGAACGAGACAATGAGTAGCACGGAGCCCGTACTAAAGCCTCGGAAGAAACTTCCGAGAAACTCCATAATCTTAAGGTGCTCTTCAATGACCAATAGCGCGTTGGCCGATGCCTCCGCCAATGGCTCTGTCCCGCGAGAGGCTTCTTGCTCATCCAGCAGGACTTCGTCGATAAAGCCTCGCGCCGCAATCGACTTCATGGCAGCCAGATCTTTAACCGCAGTCAGCTTTTGATCCGCATTCCCATTTTTTAAAAGACTGATGGCTAGTGCTTCTTCTACTGCCTCTTTGACCTCACTAGAGGTCTCCAAGATTAGTCGCGCTTCCAAAGCAGGTACGAACTCGGGTTTTTGGCTACGCCCCATCTTAATCGCAGAGTCGATTCGCACCGAAGCATCCTTAGCCTTCAAGCCCAAGGTATCGATAATGCCCTTCATTAATTTACGGACCGACCTCTTGGCGCGCTCTTTCTTAACATTAGCTACATCCCCTTCCGACAACGAAACAAGATCTCCGCTGGCAACCGAAACCCACTCTTGCTGAGCTGTAAATTCCAACAATTGCAGGTCTGTATTTGATTTCAGCGTATATACCCCACCAGTGCGCCATGCTTGATATATCTCCGCAATCACTGGATCACCATAGTTTTCAATTTCCTCAATGAGCGCAGTTTGCTCATCGCCACTCGCCATAATCAATTCCGACATGACTAAACGTGCGCTTCGTTCCTCTGCGGCGAGTATTCCAAGTAATGAGGAAATACAAAATGAATATCCGACTACATGCTTGAGTATACTTCGCATCGGAAACCTTAATAAATATATCATATCCAGACGTGTTTAACAGTTTCCTCGCGCAAATTTTTATTCCTGCAATAAACAGCTAAGGGCTTGTGGGAAATACATCCCACAAGCCCCGCCAAACAAAACTACATTGAAAGTAAGATAGCGTACTTACTCAAATGTACCCTTTAACCATGGCTCACCGTATACGTCAGGCATGGTTTCCAGAATCTCGAACTGACCATCTTCCAAGGTTTCTCCGATATAAACGGTCTTGGTTACGTGGTGGTTCGCTTGGCTGGTGACTGTACCACCGGGGCCATCAAAAGAAATACCCTCTTCAAGTGCTTTAATCACGGCAGCAGGCTTAAAAGTGCCCGCTTTTTCGACCGCAGCCTTCCAGAGGTAAACTCCATTATAGGAAAGTACCATAGGTGAACAAGTCACACGGCCTTCTTTTTGAACAGCGTCTGGAGCCTTTGTGACTAGCCACTCTTGGAAGTCGGCCTTGAACTTCTCATTCGCCTCAGACTCGATGGACATGAAATATGTCCAGCAACCAAGGTGGCCGACCAAGTCCTTCGTAGGAAGGCCGCGAAATTCATCCTCAGAAAGAGAGAAGGAAACGATTGGGCAATCATCCGAAGTGATTCCGGAAGCAGCGATTTCCTTGAAAAAAGGTACGTTAGCATCACCATTGATTGTGTTGATCACACATGCCTCACCCGAAGCAGCGAAGTCTTTGATCTCAGCAACAATTTGCTGAAAGTCAGTGTGACCGAATGGAGTGTAATTACCTGCAGATACAGCAACTTCACCTTCGTAGCGGATACCGCCACCAATGTTTTCGACTGGAATACCTTTAGAAAGGAGGTATTCGAAAAGAACTATGTTCGTTGTTTGCGGATACACATAGTCCGTGCCAATTAGGTAGAACTTCTTGTAACCTTCCGCAAGTAAGTAGTCCACTGCAGGAATCGCTTGCTGACCAACTGCTTCCGCAGTATAAATGATGTTAGGGGACTCTTCTTCACCTTCGTATTGCACAGGGTAGAAGAGTAAATTGTTATACTTCTCGAAGACAGGAAGCGCGAACTTACGGCTAACCGATGTCCAGCAACCAAAAACTGCTGAGACGCCATCTTTGGCAATCAACTGCTCTGCTTTTTCAGCAAATACAGGCCAATCAGACGCGCCGTCTGCTACAACCGGCTCAATCATTTTACCGAGCACACCGCCGTTTGCATTGATTTCATCGAAAGTGAAAAGGAGGACATCTCGAAGAGATGTCTCCGAGATCGCCATCGTGCCGCTCAAAGAATGGAGCACGCCGACTTTTACAGTTTCTTCAGCTTGAAGATTTGATGCCATTGCACTTAGAGCAAGAGCTCCACCTGCAACTAATTTTGAAATACTTGGAAGTATCTTTTTCATATATGATTGAATTTAATTGTTGTTCGTGAAGTGAATGAAGAATCATTACTTGCCATGGTTTAGCTCTTCTCATGCCAATTAAATCAGTGAACCAATTTTGGTTTATTTTTGTTCAATTCTCGGGAAATGAACACCCGTGGTGCATAAAAAAAAGCCGTTCATGCTTAGCATGAACGGCCTCTAAAAAGAGCCTGATCTAATTAAACCAAATTAAAGCACTGGCGCTTCGACTTCAATCGCCTTACCTTTATAGAAACGAATAATACCCTCGACCTTTTTGGCGGTCGCCACGCGACGCCCTTGGTAAGTGTAAACGAAATCAACTCGCTTGTGCATTGAAGGCTCGTTCAGTGTAGGACTACCTATAGTTGCGACGACGTCCTCCGGGCTCATTCCCTTTTTTAGAGAGGCCCATTTAGCCGTATCCATCCAAGGAAAATTAGCACCTTCCTCCTTAGCTTGAATCGTATTTACCACAGACTCAATTAAGGACTCTTTATCTGCCATATCCATGGGCATTGCTGAAACAGCCTCAGCGGCAAGCCCTTGAATTTGCGTATTCTTCACCATGCGAACGGATGCTTCAAGTTGCTCCACCCGTTTCGCTAGGGAATCAAACTCATCCCGAGAGATTTGCTGCGCATCTAAGCCTGCCGGTGAAACAAAGAAAGAAGCGCAAACAAGCGCAAGGAGTGTAGAGTATGTTGTATGTTTTTTCATAATTATAAAAAGAGGGGCCTCATAAAATGAGGCCCCTCAGGAGAGATGCAATTTAATACAAAATTATGTATTAGAAGCTGTAAATCAGTTCGACTGCAGCTGTATCGTTGTCTACGCCATCAAGTTCTTCAGAGCTGAACTCAACTAGGCCGAACACGTTATCAGAGAATGAATAGCTTGGTGAGATAGTAAACTTCTCGAATGATTGTCCGTTGTAGTCACCATCGGACAAACGAACAGTGATACCAGCTTTGCCCATAGAATAGTAGACCAATGCTGTTTGGATATCAAGTATGTCAGCACCTGTCTCTTATACACATCTGACGCTGCCGACGATATGCAGTGTGTAGA
>OJDG01000099.1_pt1 | contig 20148 bp, 16 predicted proteins | sample 1592411 | NCBI WGS metagenome assembly OJDG01 (sample SAMN05416759, study PRJEB24817) | seawater metagenome | isolation source: Sea water | place: Canada:Atlantic | collected 2013-07 | reverse complement strand
GAGATGTAGAGAGGTCTCGTGGGCTCGGAGATGTGTATAAGAGACAGGATCAGGAGTCTGACGCCACGGTAAGATGCTTGCAATTCGTCTTATGGACCCTCGAAGCCCAGCAAGACTGGAGCAGAGACGCGTTGTTCGCAGCGCTAAAGTCCTTGTCGACGGCCATGGAGCTCAAGCCCAAGGTGCTATTTGCCCCTTTATTTGTGGCTATTGCCGGGGGCAATTCGGGTTATTCAATGCCCGATTCCATGGCCATTTTAGGGCCCGATATGACCCGAGCAAGATTGCGTTCGGGTATTGACGTCTTGGGTGGGGTCACTAAAAAAGCCGCTAAGCGGCTAGAAAAGGAATTCGCAAGCCTTAGCGCGTCTTGAGCAGCGAAATGCCAGCCCAGACAGCGATGAAAACTTCAAACGCCAATGCACCCCAAGTGTAGGCGGTGAAGCTCGAACTCATGTCAATACCCAGTGAGCTGTTGGCCACCTGAAAGCTCGAGTCGAGGTCGCTTAAAGCAACGCTGCCTCGGGCGGCGGCAAGGGTGCCAATGCAAATGAGAATGAGCCACAGACCGGGGCGCACGTAGCCTTTAATAAAGGCAGAGGCGATCAATATGGCGCCAAAGCTGCCTTGTAAGCCACCGTACATAGCCGCCATTTCCGCATAACCGTTATGGGTGGCAATGAATAAGCCGGCTTGTTGAGCGGGTATTTCCGGGTCGACCCAGCACACGATGCCGTAAGCGAGAAAAATAATGCCTGAGAGGGCGAGTAGAACTTTGGGATACATAGGTTTAGCTCCATGACGTGTTGCAAATAGGGGCGCCGAAAGCATTAGCGTTCGGGCTTTCTTTTGAGGCTAAAGCATAACCGATACTTCAGGATTAAAGGAGTTTTCGCGGTTAAGTTGACACAGCACAGCTATATTACTAGCATGCGCCTCCCTTGGGTTCTCTGAGGGTTCTGTGGGGCCATAGCTCAGTTGGGAGAGCGCAACACTGGCAGTGTTGAGGTCGTCGGTTCGATCCCGTCTGGCTCCACCATGTATCTTTTAGAAACTGGTTTTTTACCATCCTGTGGTCGTCCCTCTTTCAACGCCAAGTGATTTAGGTGTTTTCACTACTGTGGAAAGTGTGTCTGCGGCCTGGCAAGTGCTCTAGCGGGCAGTTGTTCTCGTTGCTATTTCACGCCCGTGGTTATCGAGGGCTACTTGTTAGACAGTAACGTGTATCAACTTATGATTGACCGCACAGCATGATGACTGGTTGACTCGTAAGATTAGGTTCTAAAAAACTCACCGAGACAAAATTAAGAAGAAGATAATGGCCGTATCTTTTATAACATTAGACGAAGCTGCGGCTATGAATGAGGGGGTGCGAATAACCTTTATTCCCGGCATACAAGCGCTTTATGCTGAAGCCCTCAAAAATATCTGTTTCGTTAAAGAGATTCCTATTATCAGAGTACTGCACCCGCTTATGGGTGTTGACGAAAAGACGGGAGAGGACCGACAAAAGCGGCTTTATGAGCTTACTAGCCAAAGCAGCTTGCCGACTATGTTCGTTAATGACGAGAGGCCAAGAAACGTTTGGATTGAGCAACTTGCGTTAGCGGAGAGGATTGGCAGTGCTAACAGTCCGGCGTTGATTCCCGCAGACTTCGAGCAGCGCGTGGAAGTGTTTGGATTGTGTTCGGTGGTTCTTGGTGAGGACGGCCTCGTTTGGAATATGCGAATTATGAATGATGGTCCTTTGGGCCGAAAATATGGTTACACCGATGCGGCGAGTTTGACTGCACCAGCCAAGATCGCCGAGGTAACTGGGTTAATCGACCGACGTCTGGAAAAACAAGCCGAGCATGGCTCGCGGTATCTGGTCGGTGAAACGCTGACAGCCGCTGACATCTACTGGGCGACTATGAGTATGTCAATTACCGCCGTGCCGCCGGAGATTATGCCGGTGACAGAGCAAAACCAAGGCATGTTGAAGTTCTTTGCAGCCAATTCAAAAATTCCTATCATCGCCGAGGTGCTGTCACATCGGATTGAAGCGCATCAGCGGCACATCTTGCAGGCTTATTGCGAAACGCCGGCGGTTTTAGGTGGCGATCCCATTTAGCCTGCGCCGCTTCGTCTGGTCTGAGTGACCAGAGGTATGTTACTTAGCAACCTTCACTGCAGGAGTGTTGTCAGATATGACATCTTGGTGCTAACTACCCTAGACGCATCATTCTTATTTGAGTGCTAGGTTATTATCAGAGGGCCTATTGAGTCGTAAGTTTGGTTATGGGGCTTCGTTGCGGCCCTGTACCGCAGCCATTTTTCAGCGATATTTTGTATTGTTCATACTCAGAGAGTTGCTATGTCAGTTCAGTACCCAATCCGAACAAAAAAGAAAAATTTAAATCGAGAAAAGTTGTTGATGGCAGCGACGACGCTGTTCTCGCGCAATGGCTACACAGATTCGACTTTAGATCAGGTGGCAGCGGAGGCGGGGTTACATGTGCAAACCTTATACCGCCATTTTAAATCGAAGAGCGAGTTAGCGATCGCTGCTGCGGAGATCACGATCAGAGACTGCCGAGCTAGATTCGAGAAGGAATTTCCGACGCTTTCGGCTTTTCAAATTTGGCGACAATGGATAAGAGATTCTGTGTCTTTATTGACATCGCTGGGTTTGGGTGACCACAAGCGTCAACAATTACGATCATCCTCGTCACTCATGGATGACAATTTTCTCCTCATTATTTATTCGGGGTATGAGGATATCCTGACCGAATATCTTGCCAGAGATTTTGATTTGAACCCCGAGAAATACCCTTTGCCTAGGCTAGTTGCTTGTATGTTGTGGAGTGGTAACGAGGCTGCTATGAAACGCTGTGCAGGACTGGACACTGAGAAAGATGTGTTGGGATCCAATAAGGTTGTGTTGGATGAGAGTTTGAAAGTGATAGCAGAGGTTGAAAAAGCATTTTCAGGGCATGTAAAGACATCTAGGCCATAGGCATCGATGACTGGCAGGGGTATGCGAGGTATCTGACCGTCAAGGATGGCAGCGGACTGATGCTAAGCGAGTGTGTCAGTAACTGCTGAGCAAGCACCCGTAATTTCGATAAAGTCACAGGTTGGGAGAACGTTAAATGTATCGAGGACGATATACATTAATCGGACAGGAACTGAGTATGTTTACGCGCAAGCTTGAGTCCCAATTGCGCTACCAAGGCATTCCTTTTGAGTGGCAGCTTAAATGTCGTAACAATGAGGCGGGCATAAACGCCCGCGCTGGAACCCACTTTATCCCGATTTTGGTGACACCCGATGGCTGGATGATGAACGATACGATTAGTATGGGTCCCATGCTCCACGCTCGCTTCAATGATGTCCCCGTTTTGCCTGAGGGACCCGCTCAACGAGGCGCCTGTTTTGTATTAGAAGATTTTTTTAATCACTGGTATCCGCGACATGCGCTCCACTCTAGGTGGTGCTACCCCCGGAATTTGGGAGTTACGGGAGAGCGGTTTGGCATGAATATTCTGTTGGACAAGTTCATTGATGCGGAAATAACTGATGAGGAGCGCGGTCAAATAGACAGTTTTGGGCAAGTCATGTTCAGTCAATTCGGTTCGGCAGCTTGCGACGTTCAGGGCGCAGGGCCGGATCAGAGCGACGCGATTAAAGCAGACTTTAAACGGGTGCTTGAGCTGTTAGTCGATCACTTTAAGAGGCATGACTTCTTGCTGGGCGATCGCGCTTGCTTAGCAGACTTTGCTTTAGTTGGTCCATTTAAGGCTCATTTCCTATTGGATCCCGAGCCCTTGGATTGGTTAGGCGGCTACAAGCTGGCCATGGAGGCCTACGTTAACAGAGTGTATGCAGGCATGAAGCCAGGTGCAGCATGGCTGAACAACGATGCACTGCCCGATACGCTTTACCCATTATTCGATTATTCCCGTCAACATTATCAGGTGTTTGCGTTTGAAAGCATCAGCGCGTCGGGTCGTGGCGAAAAAACCTTTAGCTTGGACCTGGGGGATGGCCCATTTGTTGCAAGATCGATGAGAAGATTAGAGAAAGTGCGTCTGCATGTTCAAGATGAACTTTTGAGGGCGGAGTCGAACAAGTCTGTACTGGGCGAGAGTGGCGTAACCGATTTTTATATGGCGGAGCCTATGCTCGGTTGAGATAGCCAGAGTGCTCCCCCACGGGTGAAGCAGCAGATATCTAGCCTGACGACTGCGTGCGCGACGAAATCACTCGCTGCGGTTACAAACGAAAAGTAAGGCAGGAGCGTTTTAGCCTTCAGATGTCATTTTTGGGGTGATCATTGTGTTTTGCTACGCGATAGCAAGAGCGACTTGTCGGTTCCAGCAAGCGCATGTGCTTAGGCGGCAGTCGTTGGTCTCGACGGCAAAGGGTCTTACCGAGGTGCGGTTTTGCGTGCCTCTGGAAGCGAGCCAAAACCTGAGGGCGGCCGTCACTAGGCTAATTGTGAGCCAGACCCAAAGCCTAAGGCCTAGTTGACGGGCAATATCCTCGACTTTATCCCCTCCTGCTATGGATTCCTCCGCGACTACAAAATGCGGACGGCGAGCAGTGTCCTGATCGCTAGCGATGATCACTGGTTGCAGATAGGTTCCATTGCGAGCGTCCAGACTGGGCTCACCTTCCGCTGTAACGCATCAATAACCCGTCCCGTGATTTAGGCCTTGCAATTCGTTTGATCAACTATCTATACTTCATGATATTGAGCTATATTTATATAGCCGAATAACAATAACTACAGCGCCAGTATGCGATTAGAGGGTAATAACATGAGAAGTGTTAAGACTAACTTGTGCAACATTCTTGTTGGCGGAGCCAGCCTGTCCTTCATGCACGTTGCGGTAGGAGCGGCTCTCGAGGAGGTCGTTGTGACTGGCCTCAAGCGTGAATCGACTGTTATGGAGACCCCAAGCGCCATTACGACCCTGAGCGCAGAGGACCTTTCAGCTAGAGGTCTCAGCAATATGAATCAGATTCAATATGCAGTGCCCAGCCTGCATTTTGGAGAGAACTATGGCAATCGTAATATCTCGATTAGAGGCGTGGGTTCGTTTCTTGAGCAGCCCGGTGTGCTCACGAGTATCAATGGCGTCGTGCAACCCAGCGACGCAAGCTCACAAGTTAGCTTGTTGGACCTGGCTCGAGTCGAAGTCCTCAGAGGCCCCCAGGGGACGCTCTATGGCCGCAATGCAAACGGTGGTGTCGTTAATTTTATCGCCGCTGCACCGACTGATGAATTGTTCGGGTATTTGAAGGTAGGTTTTGCGGAGTATGAGCAGGCGACTGCTGAGATTGTCGTCAGCGGCCCAATTACTGACCGCATTGGTTTTAGAATTGCAGCGAGTCATTTAGATGCCAATGAGGGTTGGGTTGAAAACCTTCAGCCGGGTGAAGATGACCTGATGCTGGGCGAAAAATCGAATGCTCGTGTCATCGTGACGGCGGAATTGTCTGATAATTTTGGTGCAGAAATAATGCTCGCTCATAGTGAGCAGAGTGGTCGATGGACTCACTGGGCCATGACCGATGAACACTTTGACTATGGTGTTATGACGGGATTGCCGGCATTAGATTATTCTAATGACCCGGCTGGAGTACCTATTTTATATACCGAGGAGCCGCATAAGGTGTATATGCCAGGGCCGGTTAATACTGACCGTGAACTCGATATATACAGCCTGACACTAAACTGGCACTCCGATAATTTTTCGATCAAGTCGATTACTGCTCAGCAAGAGTGGAAAAACGCAGAGGACTTTGCGGCCGACTCATCAAGCCTTGGGATCCTCCAGAGATCTACCATGGGTGAAAACAAGTCCTTCTCTCAGGAGATTAACATTTCGGGCACGGCAGGAAATTTAGATTGGCTTGTCGGTGGCTTTTATATGGATGATGAGAGAAGCGATAATTTTATTATCGATTTTGCAGTTCAGGCTTTACCTTTCCCATTACCGTTTCCTTACACCCCTTACGTTGAAAATCAGAGGCCGACTTATGATAATGAGACGACCGGTATTTTTGCAGATGTGACCTACTCAATGTCAGAAGACCTGCGAATAGGCTTTGGCATGCGTCATACCAAAGAGGACAAGCGAAGCGAGCATGTGGGCGGGTTTGGCGTTAATTCGGATGCTGCGGGGTACATCCCGTTCATCACCAACTGCGCCCCCGATTGGCCTGATCTATATGTGCAGGAGTGGGAGGATTCCTCTAACACCGTTCGAGCATCAGTAGAGTATGACGTGGGCGAAAGCGGCATGACCTACGTCTCTTACTCTGAGGGATTTAAGTCCGGCGGCACTAACAGTGGCGACTGTAACCCCCCATGGGAACCCGAGACAATAGACGCGACAGAGATTGGCTATAAAGCTGCTTTTGGGAATGGACAGACGACACTAAGAGCCGCAATCTTCAACTACGATTATTCAGATTTTCAGGTGCTGCAAGTATTAAATCTTGCCGGAGTGATTACGAATGCTGGCGATGCTGAGATTATGGGCGCGGAGCTGGAAATTAACACTGCCATTTCAGACCGATGGTTAATTAATGCCGCTGTAACCTTGTTAGATTCTGAATATGGTTCGTTTTTAAACAGCGACGGACTGCGTCCCGGCGAGCCCTATCAGAACGAAGGCAACCCACTTAATAACGCCCCTGAAACGAGTCTAATACTGGGTGCAACTTATGACGTTCCTCTCAGTTCGGGTGGTGGGGTGAAGCTGAGCTTGGACGCCTCATATCGCTCAAGAGTTTATTTTAGAGAGTTCGGTTTGAAAGAAGATTCCCAAGAGGCTTACACCATAGTGAATTTCAATGCTAACTGGGAAAGTACAGAGCGGCAGTGGGCGGCTCGGTTTTACGTGACCAACCTGACTGATGAAGAACATATTACGGGTATGCAAGGGTTGCAAACGACCTATGGGCGACAGGGATTTTGGGCCATGCCCCGGCAAGTCGGTTTTGAGCTGACTCGATTCTTTGGTTCTCGGTAGCCACGCTACTTAAGCGCCGTACAGAGTGCGTTTGGCTCTATTAACCTCTTGGTCGAGATTGTGGGCTTCCGCTTGGCTACGCTTTGATTAGAGCGCTCGTTGCGATGCCGACGAGCGACTAACTGGCCCAACTAGAAACGGTTGGTGCGAATTTCAGAGTATTAGGAATATGAAATGCCAAACGATGAGGTTGCTAAGACGAGTCTAGAAGCGCTGGGGATACAACTGCCTGGCAAGCTTGGAAATTCTGAAGTCACGCTGTTAGACGATCCAAGGCTGGACCCTAGGATCGCTACTGCGCTGATTGAGGCGTCTATGACATTTCCAGCACAGCAACCGAATGTGCACGGCAACATGACCTATGAGGACGCCGTCGACTTCACGATGTACATGCATTCCTTAATGGCCTCGATGAGCGAGGGTATAGAAAGGACCATGCCTGATTTCAAGGGCATTGAATCTTACGAGCTATCGATTCGTGGCGACGGTGGCCACAAAATCGACTTGCTGATAGACCGGCCTAAGGATCCGCATTTTCTGATGCCTTGCATTGTGCATTTGCATGGAGGGGGGATGATATTCGATACAGCAAGGAATGCCTCTAATGTGCGTTGGCGGAAATCGCTGGCCGAACTGAATGCGGTGGTGGTTGGGGTCGAGTTTCGGAATGAGGGCTTATCTAAGGGACACCAGCCGTTTCCCGCGGGGTTGGATGATTGCGCAGCGGCGGTGCGATGGGTGCATGAGAACAGAGACGAGCTCCAGATATCTTCGATAATTGTCATTGGCGAATCTGGAGGTGGCAATCTTGCCATCAGTACGGCGTTGAAAGGTAACGCTGAGGGTTGGGGAGGCGCGATTGACGGCGTCTACGCAATGGCGCCGATGTTGTATGGCTTCTATGACGCGCCGCCTGAGGCTCTGTTGTCCTGGCAGGAGAACCTCGGGCTGATGGGGGATCATGCAACAGTGAGAGCGATGAGGCTTGTCTATGATCCGGAGCAAGCATTTAAAGATAACCCCCTGTGTAACCCGCTACTCGCGCCAAGTGACATGCTTAATGGATTGCCCCCACATATTATTCGCAATTATGAGTTAGACCTGATTCGCGACGAGGGTGTGGTTTTTGCACAGAGGTTGCGTAGCGCTGGCGTCGAGGCGACCTCCCAAATAGTCAACGGCGCCCATCATGTTCCAGAGATAGCGATGCCCGATGCCATACCGGAGTTGACGCGCGACACACTCTCGTCGATCGCTGCATTTGCCTATCACTGTGCGCGCTAACGTGGTTTACGGGTGAGGCACTTCGGTAGCTCAGCATCGGGATAGTCCCTCGATTCTCCTTTACAGATCCTCGAAATATAAATATAGTAGGCTATATCTAAATGGCAGTCTGAGGGGAAGCGCTTGCTTTCTCAGGGGCATATGAGGGAGTTGAAATAATGAAATTTTTGGATCCTCGGGGCGCGTCTTCACGGCCACAAGAAAAGTATGATTTGTCAGCTGATATTCGTGTCGATGGCGGCGCAGGTATTTCTGTATCTCTACTGGCGAATGGTTTCCCCGATTCGCAGTTGTTTCTCGAAAAAGTAGCTGCCGCGCTAAAAGCGCGACTACCAGGTATTAAGACGCGACTGTGGAACAAGCACAATGCGGGAGTCGCCGCGAGCGACGAGATGCTAGACGAAATGGTGGCTGCAGGTGATGTCGCGATCGCCGCTTATGGGCATTGAGGGAGTTGTACTACCGGCACCGTGCGTGACGGATACAACATTGCAAAACGCAGCATTCCAGTAGTGGCGCTTATTACCGAGGACTTTTGGGATCAAGGGCAATTTGTGGCCAACTCGCTTGGCATGCCGGGGCTACCGCGGGTGATGTTGCCGCATCCGGTAGCGGGGTTGGGTGAAGCGAAAATCAAATTGATCGCCGATGATGTTATCGAGGGGATATTAGACAGTTTTGTTAATGAGTGATTTGTTGGAAGCAGAAGATGAGGAGCAAGCGCTAGAGCAACTGCACGAACTTGGTTGCACTGATGGACTGCCTGTCGTCATCCCTACTCCTGAACGGGTGAATCAGTGTGTTCTGGCAAGCGGTATGGACGGGGACATGCTTCTCGGTGAATTAGGACCGGCTATGGGCAATGCGACGGTCGAGAAGGTGGCTACAGCAGCTGTTATGGCGGGTTGTAAGTCGGATTATATGCCTTTGGTAGTCGCCGCTGTAAAAGCGGCAGCCTCTCCCGAGTTTGACCTCTCCGAGCTCCAAGCTACGACTCACTGTACAGCACCGTTGATCATCGTTAATGGTCCAGCACGAGACACCTGTGGTCCAGTGGCGTCTGGGTATGGCGCTTTGGGGCCCGGGCACAGGGCTAATGCCAGTATCGGTAGGGCCTTACGTCTGTGCTTAATAAATATTGGAGGCGGCAGGCCCGGGATTTCTGATATGGCGATTCATGGCCATCCTGGCAAATTCACGTATTGCCTAGCCGAGGCAGAAGAGCAGTCACCTTTTCCGCCACTGCACGTCAGCTTGGGTTACGACGAATCAGATAGTGTGGTGACGTTATTGGGCTGCGAAGCACCGCACTCTGTGCTCTATAGCGATAATGCAGATGACCCTGAAGACGCCGAGAAATTGTTGTATGTCCTATCGGTCGGCCTCGCTAATCTTGCGACCAATAATGCAATTTTTGCGTCGGGTATGGCACTTGTTTGTTTAGGGCCAAAACATGCGGCGGTTTTAGCTCGATCAAATTTTACAAGAGAGAGCATTCAACAAAGGTTATGGGAACTCACCCAATTTCCAAATGCGCAGCACATACGCTACGCAGGTGAATTTGGTAAGGCTTTCAAGGACGACCCTGACGGTACTTATAACGCGTTTAAAAGCCCCCAAAACATTCTTGTCATGGTCGCTGGTGGAGTGGGGCTTTACTCTATGGTGATGCCAAACTGGGGCGGTGCGGGTCACCAGAATCGCGCTGTCAGTGTCAAAGTGGAAAGCGATTTTTTTTGCGCTATCCCAGGATTAAGTGAGCGTGGTGAACTGTGATTTTGCGACAACAATTATTTCACTCTAGCGTCAAAGCTGCCTAACCAGGGAATCAGGAATGAAGCCAATTACGCTTTATGGTGGAGCATTTTCTCTCTATACGGGCCGCGCTCGTAGCTACTTGATTAAGTCACGCATTGACTACCGCGAGGAGCCACATGCCTCTGAGCATTATTACAATATAGTCTTGCCCAAAGCGGGTGGGAGACGCGGGGTGCCAACGGTCGAATTCGCCAATGGTGACGTTATCCGGGACGGGGTAGCGATCATCGATCATTTCGAAGGTTTAAACGGATCTAGCTACGCACCGGTCTCGCCAAGGCAGCGCATAGTGAGTCTTCTGCTAGACGCCATTGGCGCAGAGGGCATGTTGAGACCGTGCATGCACTACCGTTTTAATCATGATGAAGAAGACAGTGATTTTTTGCCTTTTCATTTCGCCTCTATCTACCTCGGTGATCGGGAGGCGGCGAAAGACCGCATGGAATTCATCAGAAATAATGTATTACCGGGTTGGGGAGTCACGCCCGAAAACGCTCAATATATTGAGGCCAACCACCTCGAGACCTTGGAAAAGCTAAACGCACATTTTGCTCTTTACCCGTACTTCCTCGGCGGCAAGCCTTGCATCGGTGACTTTGGAATGATGGCGCCCTTGTATGGGCACCTTGGTAGGGATCCAACGCCGTTATCGTTGATGCAAAGACATGCAGTAAGGCTGTTCAGATGGGTAGAAAGAATGAATCGAGCAGAGCCCGATATTGGGGAGTTTGCTGATAAGAGCACCGATTACTTATCGGATGACTTAGTGCCTCAAACGCTGATAGAGGTGTTGAAGCATTTTGCGAGGGATTTTGTTCCCGAGACTCAAGCCGCCTGTGATTGCATTAACCAGTGGCTGGCTAACAACCCTAACGTACCTTCGGGCACTGAGGTGGAGCGTCATCTTGGGTTTTGCGACTTCAGTGTGCAGGGACTGGAGATGAATGCTGCTGCACAACCTTTTCGTTTTTACTTACTAAAACGGGTTCAGGACGAATATCAAAGCCTCGGTGAAGCAGCTCGACGATCTGTGTTCGAATTGCTGCAGGCCTGCGGCATGGAAATCCTATTGCAGTTAAAAATTTCCCGCGATATCGGTAGAAAAAATAATTTAGAGGTCTGGCTCTAGTGCCTACGTCCAATAGCACTGTTAGCAATCGGCTTGCAGGAAGGTCGGCACTAATAACGGGCGCCACAAGGGGCATTGGCTTAGCAATTGCAGAGCGGTTTGCAGAACATGGGGCGAATATTGTCCTGAGTGCTTCTAACCTTAAAGCGCTTAAAGAGACAGCGGCGCGTCTTAATCAATATGCAGTGGATGTGTCTTTTTTTGCTGCTGATCTCAGCGCTTCCTCTGAGATAGAGGATCTCTTTTCTTTTGCTATTGATCGTCATTCCCAACTTGATGTTTTGGTGAATAACGCAGGCATGCACATTGCCAAGCCCTTTATTGATCATTCTCTGGAGGAGTTCGAGCACTTGATGAGGGTCAACGTTCGTTCCGTTTTCCAGCTCTCGCAATATGCGATCAGGCATATGCAGACTCTGGGCCGAGGGAAGGTGATCAACGTTGCCTCGATTGCTGGTTTGCAAGGCAGCATGAATTCGGCTGCTTACAATACATCCAAGCATGCGGTTGTTGGCCTCACAAGATGCATGGCGCTCGAAAATGCGAAGCTGGGAATTAATGTCAACGCGATTTGCCCCGGGATTGTCGAAACAGACCTAGTGCGGGGGGTCGAGGACCAAATGGTGGCCAGCGGCATGCCCAGAGAGGAGTTTCGAGAGCGCATCGTTGCGCAAATCCCTAATGGAAGAGTTCTGCAGCCACAGGAAATTGCAAATCTCGCAGTTTACCTAGCGAGTGACGAATCTAATGGAATGAATGGACAAGCCGTCGCCATCTAGCACTGGCCCCCTGAGAAGTTACACCGAGTTTTAGCTGATGAAAAAGAATGCCGGCCAAAATGCTCCCTTCGACGATCTGCTGGTTGTGGATATAGGGGGGACGATTGCCACTGGTTATGCGGGAAAGCTTTACGCCGATTATGGTGCCAGGGTCGTGAATATTGAGCCTGAGAATGGGTTTGCGACGAGGCAAGTTGGCCCCTTTCTCGCTAACGGAGACAGCGCTCTACACGGATATCTTCATGCGAACAAAGAGCATGTTGTTGAGGCCAATTCGTTGTTAGATCATCCCGCAATCGCTGCAGCCGATTTGCTATTGCTTGATCCTAATACGTTGCCATCTTCGTTGTCAGTAGAGGACTTTAATACCAACGTTTGCGCCATAAGCTGGTTTGGATTGAACGGTCCATACGCCAAGTACCAGGCCACAGACCAAGGGATTTATGCCCTCATTGGACTCATGCAGGGCGTAGGGAAGCCGGGGGAGCCCCCGATCATTCAGACGGGTTATCACGCGCAAATTTTAGGTGGGGTCAGCGCTTTCAATGGATCCCTGGGATATCTCTTTGGGCAGCACGATAAGACGAGTACATTTCTCCTGGATGCGCCTATTCTGGAGGCAAACCTGTGTCTTACTGAATTGGGCGCGATTGCCAGTTTCAATGACATGCCCTTGCCTCAAAGAATGGGCATCAACCGATTTGCCCCGACTTATCCTCTCGGTATCTGGCCATGCAAAGATGGTTGGCTTGGGGTTACGGTACTTAATCCTAGCCAGTGGCTGGCGTTTTGTGAATTGCTTGGCCTGCCTGATTTAGCCCTTAATCCTGAATACCAGAGCAGTATGGCTAGGCTATCTGCGGCGCATATTATTGAGCCAAGAATTTTAGAGGCCCTCTCGAATAAAAGTGCCGAGGATTTGTTTTATCAAGGCCAGGATAAGCGTATTCCACTGGCGAGAGTGCCTACGATGGCTGAATTGTTTTCTGTCGATCAGTACAGGGAACGCCAGGTTTTTAGTGAATTTACATCGGAAGGGATTCAATTTGAGGGGCCGAGCTGTCCGTTTAGATTAATGGAAACGCCGCCTAAGATGGGCGGAGAGGTGTCCAGGCTTGGGGCAGATAATGCACTTTGGGATCAAAGCATCTCGCAAGATCTTGGGCCGGATAAATCTTGCTTGTCTTCGAGCACCGACACGACACTGACATCACCACCACCTGCACCACTTGAAGGTGTGACCATTGTCGATTTATCGATGGGGTGGGCGGGGCCGCTCGCCACTCGAAATCTAGCGGATCTAGGTGCCAAGGTCATAAAGGTTGAAAGTTGTACCAGATTCGATTGGTTCCGAAGCTGGGAGGCCAGTCAAGAATGGATTGATAATAACGGCGCTGAGAAAGCACATAATTTTATTTACGTAAATCGCCAGAAACTTGGCGTAACGATCGACTTTGAGACTAAGTCTGGGCGAGACCTTTTGCTAGAGCTGGTGAAGGGTGCCGATGCAGTAGTCGACAACTATCCCACCGGCGTCTTGGAAAAGCTTAATCTTGATTATCACGTCATGAGGAAAGTAAAACCGGACCTCGTCATGCTGTCGATGCCGGCCTTTGGCAGGACGGGGCCTTGGGCAAAATTTCGTGCTTACGGATCCACTGTTGAACAGGCTGCGGGGTTACCTCATTTGCAAGGAGAGGAAGGAGATCCTCCCACGATGCTGCATGTTGCTTTCGGCGATGCGATTTCTGGTCTTTATGGTACTTCGGCGCTATTAACTGCCTTAAGACACAAGAAAAAAACCGGTATCGGCCAGTTTGTCGATCTGAGCCAAGCTGAATGCATGCTGCCACATGCGGTACACGGAATACTATGCCAGTCGGTTAACGGTCATGCCCCGGCGCGGCAGGGCAACTATGCTTCGGATTATTTTGTTCACCAAGTATTTCCTTGTAAAGGCCGCGATCAGTGGGTCCTTATTCAGGTTAAAACAGAAGCGGAGTGGGAGTCGGTAATGGATATGATTCCGACTCTTAGGTCTTTTTCTTGTTTAGAGCCCATTAAGCGGCGTGCTGACTTTATGGAAATTGAGGCCTCTATTGGTGAGTGGACGAGTAGTCGGAGCGCTGCGGACTTGATGGCAGCGCTTCAGGCTGTTCGTGTCCCTGCAGCGATCCTGAATGACGTAGCCGATTTGATGGAGGATCCACATCTAGTGAGTCGCGGCTATATGCAATTGGTCAGCCGAGCGTTTGTGGGGGAGCAGCCCCATCCCAGCGCTCCGTGGAGGGTGGGGGACACCCCCATCAGAATCAGTAGCTCGGCGCCCACTTTGGGTCAGCACAACCAAGATATTTTAGGCGGCTTGCTAGGTCTGTCGAATGGCCAAATAGCGTCGCTATCTCGCGAAGGTATTATTGGAAATAAACCGAGGTTGGCATAGTGGGCACCGTGATAGATTCAGAATCTAACGCCTCTCTGGGAGGTATTCTCATTGCCAATCGAGGGGAAATAGCCGTTCGCATTGCCAGAGCGGCTGCGGATAGTGGTATTCGCTCGGTCAGTATCTATTCGTCCGATGACCGCACTAGTTTGCACACCCACATAGCGGATGAGGCGATTTTAATACCGGGTGCCGGACCGCGCGCTTATCTGGACATTGACGAAATTATTCATGCGGCAAAGGAATCTAGCTGTAATGCGATTCATCCGGGCTACGGATTTTTATCGGAGCGTGCCGATTTTGCACTGCGGTGTAGAGAGGCCAATATTCTGTTCATTGGCCCGAAACCAGAGCATCTTGAGCTCTTTGGCGACAAAGTAGCGGCAAGAAAAGCCGCAATTGATGCAGGTGTGCCCGTGCTAGCGGGTAGTGATCGATCGGTGACGATCGATGAGGCAAGGGTCTTCTTTAACGCGACCAGTGGGCCGATCATTTTAAAAGCGGTTATGGGAGGCGGGGGAAGAGGGACCCGCGTTGTTTACGATGAGTCTGAACTAGAGGATGCCTTTACTCGATGTCAATCTGAGGCTCAAGCCGCATTCGGTAATGACCAGGTATACGTCGAAGAGTTTTTAAGTCGGGCCAGGCATATAGAAATTCAGATCATTGGGGATCTGATGGGTGACATCAGTCACCTAGGCGACAGAGAGTGTTCTGTGCAGCGGCGCAACCAAAAAATTGTGGAGGTCGCGCCGGCACCAGGTTTATCAGCGAGTTTGAGGGAAAAGATTACTGACGCAGCACTGACATTTGCTCGGAAACATCACTATCTTAGTCTCGGTACCTTCGAGTTTCTCATTGATGTTAATTCGCCCGATGAGCGATTTGTGTTTATTGAGGCTAATGCTCGGCTGCAAGTGGAGCACACGGTCACAGAAGAGATCGCTGGCTTCGACTTGGTACGAGGACAGATACAGATCGCAATGGGTTCTAGCTTGGCCGAAGTGGGTCTGAGGGAGCCTCATGCTACGTTGAATAATGGTTTCTCTATACAGGCGCGAGTGAACTTGGAGACGATCAATTCTGACGGCACCATTTTGCCTGGGTCTGGCGTTTTAACGGGATACGAAGCGCCAAATGGTCCAGGCGTGCGGACAGACGGATATGGCTACGTGGGCTACGAGGTCAATACTGCCTTTGATTCCCTGATCGCAAAGGTCATTGTTCACGAGAAGTCAGCTCAATTTACAGATGCGGCGAGAAAGTCGATCAGAGCTGTGTCGGAGTTCCGATTGGAGGGCATTAGGACCAACTTGTCCTTTATAAAAAATATCATCAGCCACCCTGACTTCGCTCAGGGGAAAATCCACACGCGCTGGATAGATGAAAATATAGAAGCGCTCACCTCAGAGTGGGAGGGGCCTGATCGCTTCGTGTCAAACTTCATGCAGGAGAAAAATACCGGGGCTGGATTGCCGGCGGATTCAAACGGGAATGATCCTTTGGCGCTGTTCTCTCATCGGTCTTCGCCGACACCAATGGAAGGTATGAAATCATCGGTTGATGTGGCAAGCGTTCACGAAGGGCTCGTTGCTATAACGTCACCTATCCAAGGAACCATTATCGATCTTAATTGCGATGTCGGACAGAAAGTCCGCTCTGGTGAGTTAGTTTTCGTGCTCGATGCGATGAAAATGGAGCATGAGATAAGGGCAACCTGCGACGGGATTGTTCGCCAGATCGATCTCACCGTGGGAAGTATTGTGACTGAGAATCAGTCCATCCTGTATCTTGAAGAGGCTCAGTTTGACAAGCTAGACAAAGCCCCAGAAGCGCAAATGGACGTAAACCACATAAGACCAGATTTACAGGAGAGCTTCGACCGACACGCTTACACGCTAGATGAGAGTAGACAAGAAGCGGTTGCTAAACGCAGATCACGTGGTGGGCGTATGCCACGCGAAAATATCCGTGAGTTGATGGATGAAGGTTCCTTCAAAGAATATTGGCCTCTAGTAGTGGCTCGTCAGCATCAACGCCATGATCCCGAATCGCTTCGCAAACGCAGCCCTGCCGACGGCGTGATTGGTGGTACAGGTACGATTAATGCGTCTCTGTTTGGTGAAAAAGCTTCCTCAGCCATGTTGGTTCATTATGACTACACGGTCCTTGCCGGCACGCAGGGTGGCCGAGGTCATTACAAGCAAGATCGATTATTTGAGCTGGCCCTTAGATTTCGGTTGCCCCTTGTGCTTTTCAGTGAAGGCGGTGGTGGGCGACCTGGGGATGATTCACTGGGGCCCGCAGTTTCTTTTGATGTTCAGACGTTTACTCAGTTTGCAAAACTTTCAGGAGCGGTCCCACTGATTGGTGTAAATCATGGGCGATGCTTTGCTGGCAACACTGTTCTACTGGCCTGTTGTGATGTGATTATCGCGACTGAGAATTCGACCATTGGTATGGGCGGACCTGCAATGATTGAGGGCGGTGGTTTGGGCGTTTATTCGCCGGAGGAAGTGGGACCCATGTCGACCCAAGTCCCAAATGGAGTCGTAGACATACTGGTGAAGGATGAGCAAGAAGCGGTCGCGGTTGCTAAAAAATACCTGTCTTACTTTCAGGGGGAAATTGAGCATTGGGAGTGTGCGGACCAGATTAGTTTACGACATGTGGTTCCAGAGAATCGGGTGAGACTCTATGACATGCGTGAAATCATAAAAACGATAGCTGACATAGACTCCGTGCTTGAGATAAGAAAATCATTCGGTGCTGGAATTATTACTGCATTCATTCGCATAGAGGGCAAGCCGATGGGCGTTATTGCCAATAACCCTCATCATCTGAGTGGTGCAATCGATTCTGCAGGCGCTGACAAAGGCGCTCGATTTATGAAGTTATGCGATGCCTTCGACATACCCATTTTGAGTTTGATGGACTGCCCCGGCTTAATGGTTGGACCTCAAGTTGAGGCAACAGGTCTGGTAAGGCATTCGGCACGGATGTTCAATGTAGGTGCGAATATCACTACGCCGCTGTTTGGAGTCGTTGTTCGTAAAGCCTATGGACTAGGCATTCAGGCAATGTGCGGCGGCAGTTCACTGATGGGGTTACTGACAATCGCATGGCCAACAGCAGAATTTGCGGCGATGAATATAGAGGGCAGCGTAAAGCTGGGCTTTAGAAAAGAGTTAGAGGCGATAGAGGCAGCTGAAGCAAGACAGCAGCTATTTAGAGAAAAAGTAGAGGAGCAGTACGAGCTGGCTAAGGCAGTAAATGCGGCGTCGGGCGGTGGTATTGATGATGTGATTGACCCCTCCGAGACGCGCTCTTGGATTGCCGAGGGGCTGAAGCGCCTGCCACCACGCCCACTTCGCGTCGAAAAAAAGCATGCCTATATCGATACCTGGTAAGCGAAAGTGGTGAGGTTGTATTGTGAGCATTTGATTGACTTGAAGTGCCAAGCGCCCCTCACGGAGACGATATGAGAAATAGTGAACAGCATGGTAGAAACGGCGCAGACACCCGCAGGGATCTGCCTTCCGTTGACGCAGTACTGAAGTCTTGCGGTGACCTCGAAGCGATCTGGGGGAGAACCGGTGTTGTTCGGGTTGTAAAATCTGAGCTTGCTCACTTGAGAACACGCTTAGGACAACGATCACCTTGCGATATCAGAAAAAATGAAATCGTCGCGCGAGTGCTTACAGCGCTTACCGATGCAGATAGATCGACCTTGGCGCGGATTTTTAACCTGACCGCAACCACTTTGCATACTAATCTTGGTCGTGCGCTGCTGCCTCAACGCGCTATTGATGCGATGAGCCAAGTAGCCTCGATGCCAACCAACTTGGAATATGATCTGCAGAGTGGGACTCGCGGTGAGCGAGACGACCACTATGCTGCTATCCGTAATGCGGTGCTTCCCGCGAAATCTGCGTAGCACCGGGATTTTCTCCCTACGCTAACGGCGGACTGAGACATTTAAGGAGCCGAAAACTTGAACGACAAAGTAAGTGAGCCTTCGGCAAAGGATTTCGGGTTTTTATCATTCTTAACGCTTATCAATGTGTTGTGCGTGGTTGATCGGCAACTGATAGCCAGTATGGCTAACTGGATAAAACCAGACCTCAACTTGACCAATACCCAGTTTGGCCTTTTGACGGGGCTCATTTTTATTGTTTTCTATGGTGTCGCCGGTGTGTTTATGGGGATTCTGGCGGATCGTATTAACCGAACCCGTTTCATCGCATTTGGCTTGGCTAGCTGGAGTGCGCTGACGGTTATTTCGGGTGCGGCGAAGGGGTTCGTTAGTCTCGCAATTCCGCGGTTGTTTATAGGCATTGGTGAATCCATCATGACGCCCGCGTCTATGTCGATACTGTCAGATCGGTTCCCAGCGAAGCGCCTGGGTTTTGCAACGTCCTTTTATTACATGGCGGCACCAATTGGTATCTCTGTGAGCTTATTGATCGCAGGGTACCTTGAGCCTTTACTGGGCTGGCGCGGTTGTTTTTACGCGCTTGGTGGCATGGGTGTTTTGTTGAGCTTAGTGCTCTTGTTCCTCAGAGAGACGCCGCGCCCCCCTGTAGATGACTCGGCGATCCGTTTCAGCAGAAAGCCTGCGCTGCTGCCACTGAAAGGCACGATAATACTCATCCGAGAGTGTTTGCTTCGGTGTCCGGCACTGTTGTTAACCATTTCTGGGGCAGTAATGTTTCATGTCTTCTTGGGTGCCGCTGTTTTCGAGCAAATTTGGTTTGTTGAGGAACGCGGATTTGATCGAAATAGCATTGCTGAGCTCACCGGTTGGCTGGCACTAGTCGGGGGCGTCAGCGGCAATTTATTCGGTGGGTTGGGCAGTGACTACTTCCTGAAGAAAACCGGCATTGGCCGCCCAATGTTTATGTTCTGGATTACCTTATTCATCATGCCCATCATGCTCGCCTATCGATTTTCTGATCCCACTTCATTTTTCTTTATGGTTTGTATGTTTCTCGCATTTTTTCAATTGGGTTGCTTATATGGGCCAGTTTTTGGAACGATTCAGGAGTTAGTCCCGACGTATTTACGGGGGACGGTTACTGCAGTTGCGTTGCTGATGATTAATGTAGGCGGTCTTGGTTTGGGAGTGACATCTAGCGGTCTGTTGTTGGACTGGCTAACGATAAATGAGATTGCAAACCCCTACACAATCACCTTGGTGTCGTTTACATTGATTTCGTTTTCGGCAATTCCATTGTTTTTCTTTGCTGGGCGCCGCTTCAGTCAGGATAGGCAAGTTCTACTGTAGAAATCCCTTAGCGTGTATTTACCCTTTTATTAATTATACGATCTCTTTAGGGAAGCAAAATATCGCTGCATGCATCGTAGCCGCTATGATGGCTGGCTCGCCGGTGCCGCTTGGGCTAATGACGCGATCTATACTAAGGAAAAAGTCTTGAGTTACGAATGTTTTGATCTCACTGTTGCCGAGGGCATCGCGCATATTCGCTTCAATCGCCCTGAGAAAGCGAACTCCATGATTCCCTCTTTCTGAACGGAGCTTCCCGATGCGGTGAATGCACTATTGGGATATGCGACAGCGCCGGTCATTGCGCTCTCAGCGTGCCATAGTGGTAAGGCCTGTCTCTTATACACATCTCCGAGCCCACGAGACCTCTCTACATCTCG
>OJDG01000098.1_pt1 | contig 20192 bp, 20 predicted proteins | sample 1592411 | NCBI WGS metagenome assembly OJDG01 (sample SAMN05416759, study PRJEB24817) | seawater metagenome | isolation source: Sea water | place: Canada:Atlantic | collected 2013-07 | reverse complement strand
TCCATCAAACAGCATCCATCAAACAGCATCCATCAAAATTGGCCAAAAGTAGCAGAACAAAACTATATAATTAATCCCTGAAAGTGTCCAAATGGATTGCAGTTCATACAGTCCGTCTTAGATAGTCCTCACTCCAATGTCCAGATCCCATAGTCCCATCAAACAGCATCCATCAAAATTGGCCAAAAACAGCAGAACAATAGTGTCCATCCATAAAACCATAATCACCTAGTCTGACTTCCATCGAACAATAACCATCGAATACAGGACACTATTTTCAAACGGCTTCCAGACACTTCTTCTTTATGGCAGTGGTTTTTTATTTTATTATTCATCAGGTGATATCTTTTCTGATATGGCTTTTAACTTGTTCCGTCTCCTTGTCGTTATCTTTTTGTACAACAACTCTGGTTTCTCCTCACGGATGGTCATTAATAACCGTTCCCCTGGCATAAACCGTTCTGCAATGCCCTCTTCTTCTACAACCTTTTCCTCTTTGGGTCTAAAAGTTAATTCATCATTGATATTCTCCCCTGTAAAGTCATCTATACGCTGTAAGATACCATGCTTGTCCGTTTCTGCTTGAACGATATCAAGATTGTCTTCAATAACAGGGTTTATCTTCGTTGGTGTCTGTTCAGTAATCGCCCCATTATGAATAACTACTTTGAATAGGTTTGATTTTTTCTTCTTGTTCTTTCGTTGGAACATCTTTTATATTACTAAGACAATAATAATTATAGTTATTAGGTTTTGATAAATATAATATTGTAATAAAAGAGAAATAGATCTTAACTCATTTGAGTCTGAGCAGCAATGACATTTCCGAACTGTCCGTATGTGAGAGCGATATCACGATCGTAAATAGCACAGACATACAGATTGACAGTTGATTGTCCAGTCGAAGCGGCACCAACACCATCTGTAGGTAATTTACCATCATAATTTACTTTCACTTGAAGGTATGTGCCTAAATTCGAAGAATCTCTACTGAAGTCAAACAGATAATAAGGTCCCATAGATAACCAGTCATGAAATTTCTCAGGTTCTTGACGATTATCATTGTTCTGGTTAGTCATCATCCATCGTTGAAGCATTTGATTTACAGATGGGGAACCACCGTCTCCTATTCCGCCTCTTTGAAAGTTAGACATAGGTTTGGTGATACCAGCAAATGTACATTGGATCGATTGCAATCGCTCATCGAGTGTATGTGCCCAAGGACCGTATTGGTTGAGGACATTTAAACCATCTGTCCCTGTATATTGTCTGGTTTTGAAACGAGTCATTGGTAATTTAGGGTTGCTACCAGCACTGGTATCCTGAATCCAGATTACAACTTTTTGTGTTGATGGAGGGACGATAAAGTCGATATTAGATGATCCATTAGGTAGGCTTTTATTGGCGATTAACATATCAGGCATGGAGAACTGTGGGTTTTTAGAAGGTAAGGAAGGGATTTTGACTCTAGCAAGGTAGAGACGCATGGATTTAATCCCAAAACAAAAGTCCGTTCCATGTTTGAGTTCATTGTTGTAATATTCACCATCCGATGCTTCGATAGCAGCAGTTCTCCAGTTAGAATTAGGAGTCAATTGGATCTGCATATCACCAAAGAAGACACCAGGGTCATCACACTGGAAGAATGCGAGAGGGGGTTGATACATCACCATATTATTGACGATATTTGATCTTGGGTCTGCTTGTGTGTAAATATTGGTACCCTTACGTCTCACACTTGATATTCCTGTTCCGGCATAGGGACCCGCTGCTGAAGAATCAAAAGCTTTTAACCACTCTTCAACTACAAGTTTACCTGTGTAGGATTGCATCATGAGTTTGGTAGCAGTTCCTGATACTATTGAAGTATTTAGAATTCGAAATTCTAAACCATTCATAACTTCTGAACCTGTATGAAATGTTAGAATATCACCCACCTGTAATAAAGTTCCATTTATCACTTCATCTTTTTTTGTTATTGGTTCCAAGAAACTGTTCGTTGGTAAGATATACACGAAACTGTGAATTCTGGTATCGTCTTCTTTCGTATCATGGGTAATATCTCCAGAACCATCAAGATTTCCAAAAATCGTAGCATAGTTTCCAGTTGTTGGTTTTTTGCAATTAGCACCTTGTGTAGTCCCAATATAGAATTTACCAGAAGCATCTTTTTTTAACTGGTTTTCGTCCATAGCTAACGGCACGACACTACCTATTGATTGATATCCAAGTGGATCACTGGCATAAGGACTGCAGTCAATCAAACCATCACGATGATACACACCATCTGAGCATACTTTTGCCAGACGTCTGCTAAAGTCGGGGTCATATCCATTGAGGTCAGGACCGATGTTCTCGATAAATTCGGTGGTTAAACCAAGACGATGCTGTAAAACAGATGCTTGAGCGTGAGAGTTGTTGATAACACTGATATCAGTGCCTGCCATTTTGAATGTAGCGGCAGAATACATACATCCCATAAAGTTGTTTTGGAGAGCAATCTTTTGTTTTTGTTCTAACGCTTTTGTAGCAGTAAATTCATTGGTTTTATTCGTAGCAGAACCGAAGTTATACTCTACTAAAAAATAGGACATAGAAGGGATGAAGGCACCACCACTCGAGGGGGCGATTGAAAATCTAAAGTTCTGTAATCCATTTGCCCAAGCACCGTTGGCAAGGTCTCTTTCACAGGATATTTCCTCGTAATTTAGGTCATAGTAAGGTTTGGACATTTGTCTATATAGTATATAAACATTAAAAAAACAATAGATTTTTTATATGGTGTATATATTATAACTACCTGATTTCATGTTTGGTTTTTCCTTACCACCAGCAACAGGGTTCAAAATGAAACCTATACAAAACAACCAAAAGATGTACTTCCGTGATCCAAAGTATGAATTATTAAAACCGAAAAGACAGTTTGACAGACAGTTGATATTCAATAAAGTGAATCCCTCCAATGCTCAAGACAAATTCACGATCGCAAAACCGAAACCTTTACAACCAATCAAAGCAACATGGAGATCAAAGACAAATACGTTCAATAAAATCAATAAAAAACGGTATTTTCAACCAATGTTCGCTATCCAACCGAAATTGCCAGAGCAAGAGCAACTTACAAATGCTCAACTATCGATGATAACCAATGAACAAGATCCGATGCGGAAGTTTTTCTTATTACAGTCTTTTATTAATACACTAGAGGATTCAAAAAATTTAGAAACAAAATTAAACGGAAAACTGGACAAAACAGAAAAGAACTCTCTTGAAATAGCAGTGAATAGATTACAACAAAGATACATCGAATTAAACAATGGTAATAGACTAAATTCCATGAGTCAAAACAAAATCATTCAAGAGTATTTTACTGAAATTAAACCGATTTATGACACATGGAAAACAAAGATTAAAGGTGATTTTGACCCTATGAAAGCATTAGAAGCGGGATTCGTTCGATTTATGCCATCGACTTTTGAAGATGCTCCACCAACGGTAGGTGCTGATGCTACAGTGATACAAGCGACCTTGAAAGCCGAAAAAGAAAAAGAGCAAGCAAGACTACAAGCAATTATCGATGCCCAGAAGGCTGCAGCTGAAATCCAAAGACAGGCAGCGTTAAATGCTGCAACTGCTAAAACGGTTCATGTGGCAGTTGGTAATAAATCATTACCAGCACCACCAGCACCAGCATCGATGTCGAGTTCTAGTTTGGCATCGACTTCTTCAGCAGTGGCATCACCACTGTCATCAGCATTGTCATCACAATCGACAAGTCCATCATCATCAGCACCTCCTAGTCCAAAAGTGAAACCAATTACTATCAGTATAAACCCACTAGAAACATCTGAATTCAAACAGAACTACGACGATATAAGCCCTATAAACCTCGTCGAATTAGCAAACACAGTTTATCCAGACATAAAAGACTTCAAATCAGAGTATGGAGAATCCAAAGAGATCACACTTGATTCAATTAAAAGTAATATCGATACTACTTGGTATTCTAATGATATTACACGATTGAATACTGTTTTGAAGCAGATTATCGAGGACCATATGAACATGAAACCACAAGAAGACATCAATACATTTCTTGAAAAAAGAATAAATGCATTAAAAGCACCGAAAACGTCAGATGAAGGAAAAGGTTTGAACCCAACTGATACAGGCACGAATGATGGTACAGACACAGGGTTGAAACCATCTGATCAAAACGATAATAATTTGACAGCTCTTTTGTTTCCGAGTAATCCACCAAAAGTGCAAATCGTAACAGCTGCTTTACTTCGATTATTTGATTTTACAAATCAAAGACTCGAAAACAACAACTTACCAACAAAGTCATCTGTAGTAAACATGAAAAAATATTTAACAAGTAATCCCTTAGACGAGAAGTTGATGGAGACTATTGACACAATTATAAAGAAGACAGACACGAGCAAAAATAATGCATTTGGTAAAGCAGTGGATAAGTTCATCGAGGATAATACCCTAAAAAAACCAAAGACAAGACGAAACCCATCGCGAAACCCAAAACCACAACCAGTACCATCACAAGGACGTAAATTCAAAAAGACCAAGCAGTTCAAAAACGTCAAGAATGCCAAACAGCGGAAACAACACCTCATTAATATCCTAAATCAACTCTAAACTGGAAATATTATCTACAGTAAAGATATAATAAGAAGATGGATGAAATGGATGAAATATATAAACAATATAAAGACATGTTCCGTGAGGCAGAACCAGAGCAACCGTTGTGTTTATGTAATGCATTACAGGTGCCAGATGCGTCCAATACCTACTTGGTATGTAGTGAGTGTGGGCAGTGCTTAGACACCATACGCCATAATGTAGTCGATTACACCGATCAGGCGAACTTTGTATATGTTGCTAGACGCCACTATTCACGGAGTGGATATCTACGGAGCAAGTTAAACCGACTGTTGTTAAGTAAAAAGGATGTCTTACCTGACGACAAGATACAAGTCGTCAAGAAAAAGATAAAACAATACACACTGTCTAATCTTATTAAAATAATGAAAAAGAAAAAATGGATGAAGTATGACCCAGTCAAAACTCTCTTTACTCTGAAGGGTATGAGACCATTGACTATCAATGATGTGGATATAAACCGTCTCGTTCATACGTTCAATCGTAAAGAGAAGGTCTATCGAGACAACAATTACAAACGGTTCAACTACAACTTTGTCTTACAGAAGATCTTTGAAGAATGGGGACGCTATGATTTACTCGAGTGTGTCAAGGCACTACAAGACTCCTCGATTACACTGAAGCATGAAGAGGTATATAGGTATCTATTTCCTTAATCGATAGGACGTTCGAGGGTCGGCGCTGGGATGTATAGCGAGATGATACTGCTAATTAGACTAAAATAAATAGAATTGTCATTCTCAGGATTAGAATAGATCATAACGATACAGAAGATCATTACAATCACGGACATACATACAGTCGTGATGTATTTTATGAAACTCTTACTGCTTTTACTACAACACAAGGACCATTCGATGTGGTCATCATCTTCGTGTTCATGTACGTGGTCAGGATTGATATCCATCTTTAGGTCAGGCATTTATAATATTCAGGACATATTTTTATTGTTATAGTAATATATAGTAATGCCTAATAAGAACGGTGATACAGTTGTGCTTAGCGAGTCAGAAATAGATGGGGAGTTCGTAGATGAAGCGATTAAGGGAAGCATCCGTGATTTACAACAGGGTCTCTGTGAGGTAGAACGCCACCTATTAAATATGATAGACAGTGATGAAATAGATGCGAAACAGTGGATGGCATCACATGAATGTAATATTGAGTTAATGAACATACTCAAGGAATTGATTTCTATTTGTAAGGAGATACGTCCATCTAGTAGAGCATTAAAGATTGCTAGAAATGAAATCAAAGAACATGTCGAACATCAAGAACGCTTGGCACAATAATTTAATTTAATTCGCGACACTATAATATACCAACATATGGTTTATTACAGTAAAAGAAAATATACGTTTAAGACTATTAGAAAGTCTTCCGACCCTAAAAAGAAGTATGAAACCATTCTCGAGAACAAGAAGACAGGTAAGCAGGTGATTATGCGGTGGGGTTCCCCTTCCTACGAACAATATCAAGACAAGACCCCACTAAAGTTATATGCCCATAAGGATCACAAAAATAAGGTTCGAAGGGATGCCTATCGAGCAAGACATCGAGTCTATATCCGACAAGGATATTACAGTCCAGGACAACAATCATGGAAGTGGTTATGGTAATATTTTTACTGACTGACCCAATTCAGCGAAGCAATATCTATATTATTAATTCCTGAATTGGGACACTATATTTCTAATGGTTTCTGGATAAGTTTCGGTCCTGAGCGGGTACAATTGAATTTAGACTTCTTCCGTTCTCGTGCCTTTGTGTTTTTGAATCGATATTCACCGTTGTGTTTCTCGATACCATGTTTAATTAATGTATCTTTATTTGGATTTCTAATCTTACCTGAGTTTAGATATCCTAAATACCGATTGTCATACTGCCGTTTGACTCCATAACAACCCTTTTCACGATACGCCTTCTGATATTTACGTTGATAGGTCTTGATCTTTTTAACTTTTTCAGATTTAACCTCTTGAACTTTTTCAATACCCTCGTGAATAGTCTGAAGTTTCGCATTAACCAAATCATTGACCCGCTTCACAATTTCTTCATCCAATGGTTGATGAGTATGCTCTTTAAAATCTATTTTTTTGCTTTGTAGGCGGGTATCGATTTTACTATAGACGGCATTACCTACTTCGAGGGAATGTCTCATTCTCGCAGCTATCTGTTTCATGTATCGGTTTGAGAGTTGTTCTGTCCGCTGAAAATAGGTGTGAAACGCTTGACGAAGACGATTTTGTTTTGGGTGTCGTGTGTCAAAAAGACCGTGTAATAAATTATGTAAAGATGAACCAATAGATGTATTACCTTGATAGGGATATCGTGTTTCTCCATTTTTTGTTTCTTTTAAAGGCATCCAGTTGTCGTGGCGTTTTGGTTTGCAACTTGACCACGTGGGAAACACATATTCTCGTTTAAAGATCTTAAAACTCCAATTAAATGCTTTGGTCATCTCCTTCGACTGCATGAATGGATTATCTGTATTGATGTGAAAGATTTCGCGTTGTGGTAAGCCTTTGATGTTGTCGTATTGCAGATGTTTATCATCTTGACTCTTCTTCTTTTTACCTCGTGTGGTCATTTTATCGTGATTTAAGACGATACTGTACCTTTTTGAGGGTCGATGATACCATAGATAGTTTTGTTTAGTATCTCTATTTTCAGGTTCCTTATCTGACTCGATGTATATCATGTCTGCAAATTCCCGTCGTAATGGAGGCATATATGTATTGACAGCAAGCATTAGAAAGACAAAATGTAGATTATACTGCGATTTATTTTGAGGATATCCGTTTAAAATCTCTTTCGAGCTTTGACTCAGATGTTTGCGTCTATTTTCTAAACCTATAGTCTTTTTCCCAAAATCTTCCGCATAAAACATCGGTGATAAGTCATTGCGAACCGAAACCAGTTCGTTGTATGGCACCCATGATTTGTAGTCCTCTTCCGTCAGTTCATTATTCCCATATTCAGTTTTATTTACACCTACTTGGATATCATTAGAATACGAAGTAATATTATTGACAATTCTTTGAACATCTTTGCTGAAGGGATTTGAGTATAGGATCATAACAGCAACCTTGTCAAGTAGTCCTGCGAGGGTTCTTAATTTTATCTCTCCAAGTAGATATCGATTAATAACAAAGTTAATAATTTTTCCCTTTTGTTTGAAGATTTCTTTAAACGTGTATTGACTTTTTTTATTACACCGTGAAACATCCTTTTTGCAATAACTATCGATAAGAGTCTTCCATTGTTTTGTTTCAATGACTCCTTGTTTGTCTCGTCGAAAAGTACGATGAGTGCTGGTTATTGCTTTTGGTACATCTGCCACACTGCTGAAATAATCAAATCGTTGTTTAAACTTCTTACTGTCTGGATTAGCAACGTTATCAGTATCCCTAAGAGGATAGTTCTTTTCAAAAAGCTTTTGGTATGGAACCAATACGATTTCATATCCACTACTTTTTAGTTCTTTGTTTTTAGCTTCGTGAGAAATTGGGTCTGGAACATCGGGGTCTGACTCTTCTTCTTTATTTTCGATTGCTTTCAATGTGCTTTTGTAATCTTTAATTGCTTCTTTAGCATTCTTTAAATTTTCTTCTGGTTCCCAAGTATCGTCATTAGAACCAAATCCTTGCCATCGAACCTTGTATTTAGTCTTCCCATTTGACGTTCGATGATCAATTATTTTTTCGACTATTTCTTCTGGTGCTTCCACTGGTTTCTTTGGTTGAGGTTTAGGTTTAGATTTAGGTTTAGGTTTAGGTTTAGGTTTAGATTTAGGTTTAGGTTTAGGTTTAGGTTGAGGTTTAGACTTTTTCTTTTTACGATTACCACCACTGACACGGCGTTTGGAACGACATGTATCACAGTGCTTAGACAGTGTGGGTAGATGTGTTTTAAAGTAATACGATGATTTAGTTTGTCTGCACTTCTGACATATCTTAGTAGTGTTCATTATAGATCTATATACTATTAAACACAGAAAATATTTATCTTTTTATAGATTTAATAAGGATTGAATCACTTGTTCCAAATAGACAATACGGTTCTCTAAATTAATCACATCGGTATCCTCCTGTTCAATCTGCGTGATTTTTGTTTCAAGTGTGCTTAAGCGAAGGTCATGTAGTATTAACTCACTTTCCTGCTCTTCATTTTGAGCATCTTCTTCTTGGATATCCTTATTTAGAATACGAACTGTTCTGTCATATTCCTGACGGGTGATGCGTTTTTTATTTCGACGAAAAGAACTCATCTCTTATAAGGTTTCTTATAATAATAAGACAATAAAATAAATATTTAATATTAGTCATCATAATCATCATATTTAATCACCTCAAATAAATTCTTACGGAGTTCAAAAGGACTCACCTTATCCACGACCAAGAAATCTCGTTTCTCACGGATATGTTCTCGAAACAACTTTTGAAAGACTCTTTTATCAAAGCCACAGCGTTTCGATATCAGGGTAATCTCATCTTTGCTCCTTGTTCTCCATAAACAGTAATAGTTCGCACATTTACGGATGATAGTAGGGATATCAAAGAAACTCTGATAACTGAGCATCACGCTGATATTACAGTGGGAGGCGATATACCGAAACAACATACTCATATTCTGTTGCTGTTGTCTGTTTAACTTGGTCAGGTCAAAATCGTCTATTATCAATAGAGTCTTGCCATTGTCCTCATTTACCATCGTCTGGGGGTCAGGTATGTTATCAAAGATAGCAGTTGGGTCGATACAGTCCCATTCCTTACTGGTAGAAGGTTGGATCACAAAGACAGTCTTAAACGGAGACCCACTACACTGTATCCTTAAGAATAGATTAATCATAACTGTACTCTTACCACAGTTGGGTGGGCCACTAAACAATGCTTTGAAACTATGCACAAACACCCCCAGTCCATGTGTTTCCTCTGACCACTTTTCACACCACGACCCTTTGTCCGCATTAGGCAATCCAAAGATCTCATCTTTCAGTTTAATATCATTCATTACAATATAGTATATAGTAATCAATTAAATAAATAAAATATCTTGCCTTTATAATAAGAAGATGTGTTGGCGAAAGATGGAATGTCGAACGTGTCATAAGAAAAAGAAGTTGATACTCTTTACCAGAAATAATCGGTCATGTAAGAAGTGTGTGTATCAAAAACGTAAGCCCTATTTTCAGGCGTATCAAAAGAAGCATCGTGATAGATTGAATGCATTCGCACGGAAGTATTATCGAGATAGACATCCTATCGTGAAGCGAACTGTATCAAGACAAAGGCCAATAAAACAGAAACAACCTTTCGAACCTCCTATGACTATAACACTGGTTCTTAAGATTTAAATTTGAAACTTTTGGACAAATTCAGTACTTAAAATATAGATTGTTTTTGCTGATTTTGTCCAAATGTGTCAAAATCAGTCAGACAATATTTTAAGTATAATTATTTGGCCATAATCAGAAATTAATAAATAAAGATTGTTATTGCTTCCTTTGGCCACTACGTTGATATGATAATATCTAAAATAGTCTTTTCTTTTTATCAATAGGATTTCTATACCTATACAAGGTTTCATGATGTTCATAGACTGAGTCATTTACTAAATATGTGTAAGTTCTTTGACGATTTCCATTAATCATTTGTCTATGTGTTGCAGTCTTTACAATATCCTTCCCAAACAAGTTCTTATACATCTTGCTTAGGTATTCTAATATCATCTTATTCTCCTTAAAAGTCTTCTTTTGTTTCTTACTTTGATTACGAAAGACAATGTTGTATTCTTGAAATAAGGTTTCACGGTCAGCATCTGTAATGTCTTTGTTAATACTCATTGTCTTGAAATCAGTATTTGTGTTCATATACCCTTTCAGTTTCTTTACAAATAGGATCTTAGTCTTGTCTTGAGTAATCTTATTAACATTGAAATCTTGGTTCTGTTTCATTCTAGTAGTCAATGATTTTTCTTCCGTATGGAGCATGGAACAGATATTGAAATGTCTTTGTCGAGCAAAGTCATCAATGTAATATTCCTTGTAGGTTTCCAGTTGTTCTCTTGGCACCTGCATTATGTTATGGATTTCAGGATATTCTTTAACATCAAACTGATCGAGTTTTTCTTGTTTCATCTCCTTCATTTGCTTAACCATCTTAGGGTCTTTACCTTTTAAGAATTTGGTAATGTTATCTAAATCAAAACCACGCTCACGTAAAAGGTTTCTAAAATGGGCAAATTTATTAGTTCCATAACAATTGTAGTTATACAGATACTTAATTAGGATCTTTTCATAAAACCTGTACATATCTTGGTCAGTCTCATCCTCGAAATAGCGAATGCCTAACTCATTCCTTAAATAGGTCTCGTCTCGAATATCTTCCAACGTTTTATCACTGTATTTGAATTCTTTCTTGCCAAATAAATAAAACAACGTATCTATATTACGACATCTGGCAATCTGTTGGATATACCCTGTCGGTTGGATGGTGTGTTCTTTGTAGTAGCAATACACATTACGCTTCATCACTGAGTCTATGCCATACATAATCTTCGGACTAAAGATCACTTTATCATGTTCGTCGAGTTTGGGAGTCTTGGATTTTCTGTCCCCACCCACAATTAAACAAATAGACTTGTCGTTTAGTTCTCGAAACAGAAATTCAGCGACAGTCTTACTGTCAGTGCAAACCATAAACTTTTTCTCTTCTCTTAGTTTAGTAAGCAGTTCTTGACTGTCCTTTAACTCAACTGCCTTAATGCCTTGATTATGTTTGTATGTGTTCTCTATAAAGCGATATTGAGGGCGATACTTGTTCATCCATAATAAACTGATGTCATTGATATCAGCATCTGTACAGATAACTTGCTTACATGTCTGAATAATCTTGATTAACTTACGATAGATCACACTACGGTGTTTTGCCAACGTGGTTGTTGTAATCACATATTCAAGCATCGAATTAAATTCATCTAAAAAGATTACATACTTCGAGAAATCAATATTAAATAGGCGTCGAATACTATCCACTGTAATCACGATGTTATCCCCATCAAAGAATCTATCAGCAATATTGTATGCCTTACACTCTAACCCATGTTCTGAAAAGGTATCATACTGCTCATCACATAAAGAGATACGCGAGACTATAGAAATAAAGGGAAGGTTATACTGTTTAACGTAATGCTTGAAAGAAGTAGTCTTACCTGTGCCTGTGTCAGAACGCACGATGTAATCATCTTTCTGATCAAAGAAATCATATCCTAACTTCTTACTTTCTATACGAACATGTGGTTGCATCTTGTTAGAAGGTAGAGGTTTGTATTTGCCATAGTTGATATATTCTTTAGAAAGCATCTGACAGATGATGGCCTCTGTTTTGCTACCGACACGACAGGTCTCCCAAAACATTGTCGTATTGTTCTCATAGTCGTAGTTCGGATGTTTCTGGTTTTCTGCATCCCAGATGTCGTGGATCTCAAAGAATTTACAGAACGTCGTAAATTTTAAGAATCCATCATTCTCCATCGACCAGTACGTGTCAGGTAGTTCATTCACGATCCGTTGGAGTTCGCCCTTGGTCAGATTGAACTTGTGTTTTAACTTTTGATACTTGTGTGTCTTTGCCTCTCTCGTCTTACGTGTGCTTTTACGTTCTTTGATTGCATAAAGATTACTTAAACACCACTCCTTCATCGCAGTAGGCATCTTCTTGATAGTAGCATCATGGCACACCTTATATTCATTGCCATCAACGATAGACCCAGGCGACACGACATACTTATCACAGGTAAAGATATCAATATTGTATTTCTTATTGACACAGTTTTTGAAGTCAGCGTCATACTTGAAATACAGATGATACCCCCCTCCAGCCGTTCGAACAGTAAAAGTATCACATTCTTGGATGTAATCCTTAAACTTTGTATCAAACTCGTGCAGACCATCATAACCGTCAGGATTATTCTTATCTCGCATAAAATCCAAGTCTAATACGATAATGTTGTTTCTCTTACCGCAAGGGACGCCAGTATTACCTTCAAACTTACCACTTTTAATAGACTTGCTTTGATTTGCTTTTGCCCAATCATTAGTAGGGTTTTTGCTGTTCTTCTTTAATCGAAAACGTTTAAACTTGCGGATATCTACTTTGGGATCATTCCAGAAGTTTTCAGACATATTCAAAACAATTTCACTCATAGTTACTATATAATAATACTATATTTAAAATTTCTTTAAGTAAAAAATTAAATTAAATAAATTTTTTTATACATTGTTTTTTTTAGAGATAAATCAGATCACAGTGTAAAGTTATGTTGGCACTCAGGACAACAGATTGTTTTAGGGTTCTTCTTATACTTTTTAGGGCGTGCTTTCTTCACATAAGTTTGCTTATAATAGTCTGATAAATATTTTCTTTGTTGATTTCGAACGCACTCCTTGCAAGTGTATCGATGGCATCTCTCACCAGTATTTTTCTTTTTATATGTTGGAAAGTCGTTCATTGGTTTTGTTAATTCACAATTCTTACATTCACGGTTCATGGTTTCTTTATATGTATATACTATATGTAGAGATTAATATTTAAACCAATAATTAATTTAAATAAAACGCTATTTTTTTTTATTGTCTTATAATTATATACAATAAGATGTTCAAAGTTAGACGCAGAAAGAATCCACCTCCTCAACCTGAAACCGAAGACGAAAAGATAGATGTCCCTACACCAAGTCCCATAATGGAAGAAAAGGTCGAGACGGATACGAATGTAAAGACCACTCCCTCGAAGAAAAAGGTGGTTGAAAAGAAAGTTAAAACTCGCAAACCAAATGCTTGGGTTCAGCATGTACGAGATATCGCCAAGAAAGAAGGTTTAACATATAAACAGGCAATGAGTAAAGCAAAAAGCACTTACAAGAAGTAACTGATCTATTTTTAAGCGTATAATTTTCAATATCGATAACCCATATTGAAAGTTTTGACTGGTCTATTTGGACAAATCCAGGGATTAATATAATAGATTGTTTTTGCTGATTTTGGCCAAATCTGTCAAAATCAGTTAGAACAACTTTAAATTTATAATCTATGCAGGAAGTCTATTTGGACAAATTCAGGGATTAATATAGTTATTGTTCTGCTGTTTTTGGCCAAATTTAACCATTTAATAGTGCTTCATGGAAAATAGCGATCATTTTGGTCTTGGTTTCATCTCGAGTAGCATTCTCATCTATACCATCAATAATCTTGTCGATAATAAGTGGCAATTGATTACAAATATAGCGGATAATCTCATCGGTCTTAATAGACTTGTTCTTGGTGATTACCTTACGACTAGAAGCCTCGTAGCAGTAAAACTTATCCGTATCGACTTTCGGCAACGACCCTTTCAGTTTCTGACTGTCTTCATAAGAAACGTTATGGAGAACGGTGTTATTTTGGGTATTCGGTCGTAATTTAGAAAGGAGATGACGTTTATACGCCTTACTGCCTATTTTAGTAATTCTATTCGTTTTTTTGTTCATTACGTAGTTATCCATCAAGGGAGTCTATACTTATTAGGAATTAATTTTCTTGTTCTAACCAAGACACTAAGAGGGTGATATCAAAGTATTCGCCCATTGTGTCTAACGGTTGTCCTGTTTCAGATGTCAGGCGGAAGGTTGCCCGATAGCGAGCGTTCTGTGTGCCTATCAGGTTATTACACAGGGCAAAGGGATTCGGTGCTATCGCTCGGAAAGTCTCAATCGTGCCTGTATCGGTAGTAATCTGTATCTGTCCAATGATGTTATCAAAAGAATTATTCAATTGGATACCTTCTGAGACTAGATCTGAATGTATCACAAAACTGTTGTAAGCATTAAACTTGGGAGCGTGAGGACTAAAGATACTGTGTTCATGATCTGTTTTGGATTCTGTCGAAGGTTTAGTAGGACTGGTCGGTAAGAAACCAAGCATTTCAGTGATAGTGGATTCATTCCAGAGAATTTCAGCATTCCCCTCAGCACCCGATGACTTAAACTGGATGTACATTCGATTTGTACTGTCTTGACCACCAAATAGAAAGTAATCTTTGAATGGGAACAGAGGACGATGGTCTGGTATATTATCAAACATTAATGCTAAAGCATCATAAACCGTGTCGATATCGTACAGTCCGTCTGCTAAATATACGGTGTGATTACCGCTGTCATCTTGGATGGTCATCATGTTATTGCCTAATGCTTCACTGATGTTAGGCGATACGTTCCATATATTTGCCTGAATAATCTCTATTTTGGCGTTTCGAGCATTTGATGGCAGATACAGAGGATTTACAAATTGCACACTAAATTGGGAACCATCTTCAGACCTATTAACGGCACCATTCTCAGGATTCGAACTAAAAATAAATGTTTCTGAAGGCATTCGATATATATACTAATAGACCCCTAAAAATTGTTTCTAAATCTGGCGTGCTTTCTGGATGCCATATTTCGCTACAAAAATCAACCATAAGAGACTGCGTAATCCACAATTGAGTTGCTCTTCTGCCTGTTCCTTCTTACGATTCACAAAGATCACACTGAATCCTAACCCTTTCATCTTCTCTACAAATGGTTTCATCAGACGACTTGTTCTGGCAAAGGAGTCATACACATACAGTCTGCGTTTTGATTGATAGACAGCAACCCAATGTGTTCCGCTTGAGGAACTATCATCGGTGTTTAGGATACTGTATGGTTTCTTGGTGTCAGGTTCAAACAAGTCCCATGTATCACAGATGTTAAACTTGGAACCTAATCGACTGCTAGATGCTAAGGTGGTGAGTTGGACGTTATCATAATACTTAATTGGACTAGTGTCCTCTAATAAGCGAAGTGTCTGGATGTAATTCTCTCTTACAGTCGTCATATACTATTAACACCTTTAAAATTTAGCAGTCATACGTGGTCCCATACGACGACCTCTGAGTCTAGGGTTCATTTTACCACTTGAATGCCGCTTAGAACGGCGTCTGCGTCCTGCCCCGACGGGTGCCAGACTTCCTCCACATGTTCCACGCCCATATCTTTTATGAGAACCAGCAGGTCTTAATGCACCTCCTTTTCTACGGCGACGTATGCGTCTTCTGCGACCATACCCTTGCGATTTGGCGAAATTGACTGCTCCTCGTGCGGCAGTACCCCAAGCTCCTGGTACCATCGGTGCTAGGGCGTTGCCTACTGTTGATAATAGTTTGGTTTTCTTTAAGAAGTTCTTTGCTTTGCCCCAAAATGATTTGAATCCAGCTCCGACCTTTCTACGATGTCTGCGATGTCTTGGCATATTGTTATACCATTAACCCTTTAAAAAAATAATAAGACTACTTATGATTATTACTATAAATAGACTTTTACAATTTAAATATTTTCTTAATAGTCGCTAGTGTACCGCGATGAGTTCTTGGAGTGTAGCCTCGATTGAGTCGAGACGAGACACATACGATTGACCGTCAGCCTGAAAGGAGGCTACTATTTCGGACAAAGAATCCAATACGGCTGGATCAGAATTAGAAAGAATACTGTTGATTTGATTTTGCAGGTTGAGGACGGCAGCTTGGCGGTCGGCAATCTCGGTATCATGATCAAGTTGCTGTTTATCAGATAATGCCTGAGCATCGTCTTCAATCTGTTGTGAGCGAGTGTCGTTGGATGAGACATATGAATCATGGACACCGATATGATTATCAAGTTTAGTATCGTTCGCAAGTTCGTAATCATCCACCTTGAGTTCAATACGTGCTTCTTCAGAGCGTGCTAAAGAGACTTCGGCATTGTGGTTTGCATTAATCACACTTTCGGCAGATGTGGCTCTATTTACCTCAAAATTAAGGTCAGTAGTAAGAGTTTGGTCGCCTGCCTGTCTGTCAGCAACCTCGTTAGCAAGACTGTTGGAAAAGTTATTATCAACCTGAGTAGCACGGAGAACCTCAGCATCAATATCGGTTCTCAGACCAGCATCAACGGCGTCAAGTTCGGAACGTCCAAGGTTGATGTTGTCCTGTAAGACAGTCTCAGCATCGACAGCTCTTGTTTGTTCATCCACAACTGCTTGGGTATTTTCAGACATCTTGGCAAAGACATCTACATCATTGGCTTGGAGAAAAGGGAAATTGATGGGTAAAGCACCGCCGTCATACGCCATCGAGACTTTATCCAGAGATGGAGACACTTGAAAGTGATGGGCGTTGCTGTCATCATAGAGGTTAAGAACGTGGGCACGATACACAGAAGTCATTGTTTATAATATTAGAACATCAAAAAAAATCATATTATTTTAATAAACACTGGATTAGCACATCCTGTCCAGCACTCACCACATTGTTCATAGAAATACCCAGCACACCGTTTGTAATCCCTCGCACACAGCATCCATCCACCAAATTCGACTTGGTAATCGAGTCTCCTATACTAATATTACTGTTGGGTTCCAAATGGACTCTCATCACACTAGTCGGCATCCCAACCAAACATGTATCGATATTATTATTATAACCGATAAATACCCCTAATACAGCACGCGACATATCATTATGGACTGACTTTCTAACCTTAAGGGTTGCACCAAACTCCACAAGGTCTCCAAGTTTTAGGGTAGTGTCGTCCGTACGAAAACAACGAGCAATGTACGAGGTCTGGGGGACATTGGGTGATAACACGTTGTCATAGATCACATTACAGTTTACAATAGGGTTCATATTCATATTTAATGGTTTGGTAAAGCGAACAGTGTCCTCGGTCTTTTCAAACTCCAAGTTTAAGATATGTCTGGGGTTTAAATACCATACCATAGGGTCCAGCACTCCATGCCCGCTTGTACTGTAGCGATTTGTAATAGAATTGATATAGGTGCTGGTGCTTGGGTTTAGAACAGGGGCTATCTCACAGAATCTATCACTGCCGTGTTCTGGTGGGTGGGCGTCTAATAAATCTACCCCTATTTTGTAAAAGGTGTCTTTGAGTAGAGTATGGTTTATGGTCAGTGTGAAATTGTCGCCATCTGACACCATTACAGTCATCGACCCTGTATAGAGCAGTGTGTCGTTATCGTCCCACAGTCTAATGGTTCGAGACGTCTGAGTATAGTTCCCTATGTATCTGGTCGCAATCATAACCTTGGTTAAGGTGATATCTGTAAAAGCATTGACTTTAAAGCGTAGTCCAAGAGTCCTGTCCTCATTTAGATACATCAATGTGTTAGTGTTGGTCTCATAAAGGCGTTCTGTCTCAGACACTGGCAATAGGTCTTGATATTGGGATTTGGTTTCTATGTCTGTGAGTTTAGTGGTCATAGTGTTTAAAGAATCGTCAAGTAATATGACGTCTGTGGCTACGGTTTGAATGTCGGTTTCAAGGGTCTGTAAAGAGATGGTGCTATTATTCATATCATTTATGACACCTTCCATATCTGTATTGACTGAATGAACCGTTGTCTCTATCGTATCCACGTCTTTACGGATCTCATTGTAGTGATGTAGGTGTCTTTTAAGAAGTCGCTTATTGGAGCGAGAAAACATAATTGTCTATAGTTATTAGTCCAGAAATATTTGGCCAAATGAAGGGATTTAAATAGATATTGTTTCTGCTGATTTTGTCCAAAATTAATACTTATAGACCCCTGACAAGATAGACTGCACTGTAATCACATCCATGGAGTCTTCGCTTTCCCATCTATCATCGTAATCGACATCACTATTTGCTGGTGTCGGACAAGGAGTACAGTCAATGAATGTATGAACTGGTTTCAAGGTCGTCTTGTCAAAGCTTTCTATCTCAGACATCAAACAGAACATCAGAGACCGATGAGATAACTTGGGGTCTTTAGGTGAATCATAGATCCATGCCATCATATAATACACGTAGTCCATTACTAATAGTGAGACAAAAATACCCCTAATAACATCCCATCAAGTTCAAACAAGAACTGTGATACTTAGACCAATACCCATCAGTGGTTCTCATGTCCTGATAAGAAAGATTGCTACACATTTCAGTGAGTGAGACCAGATGCTCGTGGCTTTATAGAGACGGGATTTCACTGTCCCCGATTCAGGTATAGATATTATAGATTGTTTTTGCTTTTTTTGGCCAAATCTGTTAGACCCTCGTCGAAATATACTGTCCATCGAGTCCTTACGATGACCTCCCTCGACACTGATCTCAGGTCAGATCTTTCCACATTAGTCAGAACAAGGTGCAGCAAGGGACGCTCTCCGTTCTTTGTCGTGCTGGTGGGCCGCCGTCCCGGCATCTACACGTCGTGGCTGGAGTGTGCTCCGAATGTGAAGGGCTTCCCGGGAGCGAAGTTCGGCGGCTATGGCTCGCTTGCTGCGGCGAAGCGAGCATGGGCGCAGCGTGATGCGGGCTGACTGAAGGCTCCGTGTGAGACGGGGTACGAACACCCCGTGTAGTAAGTCCCTAGCTAGCTAGGGCTCCTATTCTATTCATGAATATAACGCCGATATGGCTTTACCGAATATCATAGTTGATTAAAATAAAAACAAAAAACAATGATGATATGGCCTTCAAACATCAGTCGTATCATTTGGCCAGAAAAAGCATTTACTATAAGATATTGTTTTTGCTTCTTTTGGCCAAATCTGTCAGATTAGACTGTCCATTCTCTCCAATACAACTTTCCCTATTTCATCAAAACAAATAGCATATCATTATCAGTCGTATCATTTGGCCAGAATAAGCATTAGGGTTATATATTGTTTCTGCTTTTTTTGGCCAAATCTTTAGACGGATGTCCAATCAAACCCCTATCGTCCTCTCAATCCGAACAGAACAGACCACAAATCATGTCATCCCACATCACCCATACATACACCAGAATCCAAACATATCCTTCTCAATCAGACAAGACCCCAGACATCCCAGTGATACCTTCCATCGCTGAATGCTTTTTGACTGTCCTACATACCAAAGAGAACAAACCCATACTAGACATCCCATTCATCACTACACGTGTTTGGATATGATGGCAATGAGGAGCGACCTGCTTTTGTTTCAGAAGGAAGACAGTCCTACACACCCAAGAGAACAACTCACATTGACTCTTAAACAGGATTGCTGGGACATCCCACACCCAACAAGATCCATAAAACGGACGACCTGTAGAAAAAATAAATGTATTTTTTCAAGCGTCAATTTCATTGACGGTGCGATTGAGGTCATCAGCAGGAAAAGAGTCCTACAATCCCAAACTCTGTGTGTTCTCAAGAACAGTGTCTTACCACGTCAAGTGCCAATCTATCTCCCACAACAACCACGCCACACTCACACAAAAGAAAGTCCTGAAGATGGTTTGAGTCCAGAGACCTGCTTGAAAGTTGGACAGAAGGAACATCCAAGAGAACCCCACCTTGATTCACACATGATCGAAGCACTCTTGACCAATCCTACACATCGAACCAGTCAAGTGCCGTAATGAATCAATTCTGTCTCTTATACACATCTCCGAGCCCACGAGACCTCTCTACATCTCG
>OJDG01000091.1_pt1 | contig 20584 bp, 16 predicted proteins | sample 1592411 | NCBI WGS metagenome assembly OJDG01 (sample SAMN05416759, study PRJEB24817) | seawater metagenome | isolation source: Sea water | place: Canada:Atlantic | collected 2013-07 | reverse complement strand
GCATATCGTCGGCAGCGTCAGATGTGTATAAGAGACAGAACCAAACCGTTGTGATTATAAAATGTCAGTGACAAAAGCCCAGTGTCACTTATATACGAGCTTAATCTGTCAATAAGCTTAGACGGTTCCGCCAGCCATTCCACTACCGCATGGCACAGTACCAAATCGAATTTACCCAGTTCGCCCAGTTTCTGATATGGACCCTGATGCCAGCTGATAAGATCCTCCACAGCCTGCTGTTTGGCCAAGCTTTGCGCGGCATCGAGCATTTCCCAGGATAAGTCATTGTAGACAACAGTATGACCTAACTCGGCGAGACGCACTGTAAACTGTCCCAGCCCCCCACCCACATCAAGAATACGCAGAGGTTGCCCGTCTTCAAGTTCTGGTATGGCTGCTGTCAGATCGCGCCATATGACGGCAAGACGAATCTCGCCTTTTAGGCCGCCATAAACCTTGCGCGCAAATTTTTCGCTTAAGCCATCAAAATTTCTATCATTGAGCTCATCGGGCATTATTTATAGGACTACTTGATAATTATATTGCTATTAGAACAAAATCAGTTCGGTGCGCATATAGCCTGATAAACAATTGATCATTACAATGGCGGATTACAACTAAAGAGTCTAAACCATGCAATCCGCCACTCTCGCATTAACTAAACAGCTAATCTCTCGCGCCTCTGTCACACCGGACGATCAGGGCTGCCAGCAATTAATGATTGAGCGCCTAGAGGCGATTGGCTTTGTGGTTGAAAACCTGCGTTTTGATGATGTCGATAACTTCTGGGCAGTGCGTGGAGAATCAGGCCCTATTCTATGCTTTGCAGGCCATACCGATGTCGTGCCCACAGGCCCTGAAGCCAATTGGACCTATCCGCCCTTTGAACCCACCGAGTGCGATGGCCAACTCTACGGCCGCGGCGCCGCTGATATGAAAGGCTCCCTGGCAGCAATGGTTGTGGCAGTAGAACAATTTGTAGCGGCGCATCCAAACCATACTGGGCGCATTGCTTTTTTGATCACCAGTGATGAAGAAGGCATTGCCACTAACGGTACTGTTAAGGTGGTGGAATGGCTTCAGCAACAGGGTATAACCCCCGATTACTGCTTGGTCGGCGAACCCTCTAGCACGGCGAGGTGCGGTGATGTGATTAAAAATGGTCGCCGGGGCTCTCTGGGCTGTAAGATGCGCATTAAAGGCAAGCAGGGTCATGTGGCCTATCCGCACCTAGCCAGCAACCCTGTGCATAAAGCAGCACCCGCATTAACGGACTTGACCACAGAAGTCTGGGATCAAGGCAATCAATTCTTTCCTGCGACTAGCTTTCAGATCTCCAATATCAATGGTGGCACAGGTGTTACCAATGTTATCCCTGGAGAACTGCAGATTATGTTTAACTTCCGCTTCTCGACAGAGGTTACCGATCAGATACTGCGCCAGCGTACCGAGGCTATTTTAGATAAGCATGGACTGGAGTATGAGATGGATTGGGTACTCAGTGGCCAGGCATTTCTCACCGCTGAAGGGCAGCTAGTAGACGCTGCAGTAGCCAGTATTCTCGATGTAACCGGGATAGAGACCGAACTCTCCACTGCAGGCGGCACCTCAGATGGTCGCTTTATTGCACCTATGGGTACACAGGTGGTCGAACTTGGACCGGTTAATACCAGCATTCACCAGGTCGATGAAAACGTAAATATCGCTGACTTAGATACTCTGACTGCAATCTATCAGAGCCTTTTAGCTAAGCTGTTTATTACTTGAATCAAACTAGCGTTTTCCTCTACGCCTCTACCGTACTTATCTGGGGCTCCACCTGGATTGCAATTACCTTTCAGCTGGGTGAGGTAGATCCACTAGTCTCCGTAATCTATCGGATGGCGCTGGCGTCGGCCATACTCTTTATCTGGTGTAAATTACGTGGAATTCCACTGTCCTTAAAATCTGGCAATCACCGTTTTCTTATCGCTCAGGGTGTCTGTCTATTCGGTATCAATTACTGGATGATCTACTGGTCGGAGACCTATTTACCCAGCGGTATCATCGCGGTTCTTTTTTCTCTAATTGTGTTTTTTAATATTATTAACGCACGGATATTCTTACAGCGGCCCGCCGACCTCAAAACAGTGATCGGCGGTATCATTGGCCTGTCTGGTATCTGCATGCTGTTCTACCCAGAGCTGACCAAATTGGACTCCAGTGCGGGCGCCATTAAAGGGGCGTTGTTTGCATTGGCGGCAGTATTTACCGCATCGCTGGGCAATATCTTGGCGACCAGAAACGGCAATGCCGGAATTTCTGTATGGGCCATCAATGCCTGGGGAACATTCTATGGAACCGCAGCGCTAATCATTATCGCGCTGCTGACGGGCGCCACCTTCGCTTACGACAACAGCTTCGAATACACTGCCTCGCTAGTGTATTTATCTACCTTCGGTACCATTTTAGCTTTTGGCGCGTACATCAAATTACTGATCTTGATTGGCCCCGAAAAAGCCGGCTATAGCGGACTACTCATCCCTTTCGTAGCGATTATTCTGTCGACAATATTTGAAGACTACCAGTGGACAGGGCTAGCCGTGACAGGTTTCTTACTAGCCGCCTTTGGCAACTATCTGGCGATGCGCAAATAGATCTCAACTGGGTAACTTTTGCAGCGCAAACACATCAAAGCGTGTGGACTTGCCTTCAAGGCTATAGCTCGGCGCAGTATCGGCAAGGTATCCAGCACTGCTAGAACGCTTAACAACCACGCGGTAACGCGCCCGTGCCAAGGCAAGCTCTAGTAATTCAGATGCATCTTCATCCGCGCCAACAATGCCATGAAAGGCCTGCATCTCTTTTTTTACCTTGGCGCTTTTCTTGCGTTCGGGAAACATGGGATCGAGATAAATAATATCCGCACAGGGCCCTGTAGGTAGCGCTTTTAGATAGGTTCCCGCATCCGTATCTAATAAGCTAATTCGAGCTGCGATTGCCGCTAACTCAGTATCTTCAAGACCTGCAATGGCAGCACGTTGAAGGCCATCATTAAGTAAACTATGGACCACAGGGTTACGCTCAAGTAGCAGCATTTCGCAGCCCAGGGTCGCCAGCACAAAGCCATCGCCGCCCATGCCTGCGGTTAAATCCAATACCTTCGGCGCGAACTTACCCGAAACGCCAACAGCTTTGGCAATAGCCTGACCATTGCCACCACCATATTTACGTCTATGAGTACTGGCGCCGCTATTAAAATCACAGCGAATCGGCCCATGCTCATTACGCACCGCGGATTTTAGGCAGAGACCATCACTGGCATATTCAAGATAATAATCTGCCTGCCCATTCTGAGAGCTCTGCTGACTGATCTCTGCACTATCAACCAGAGGGAAGTTAAGCTTGCCCGCTAGTACCTCGGCATTTGGTTTATAGCTGGAATCGGAATAAGTTATTTTAATGGTAGGCATAGCCGTATTTTAACCCATATACTTCATTGACTGGCCCTTGAGCGACTCGCTTTATGAAACTCCTACTGTTTATTGTTACCACGCTGACTCTCCTCTCTTGTGATCGCTATCAGGTAACCCTCAATGAACGCGAAATTTACACACCAGCGATCCTGTTTAGCGATTTTCAGATCCTTGATCCAGCATTGCGGATCTGCGTGACTCAGGCTATTAGTGACACGAAAATTAGCAGGCCACAGGATCTCAAACTTCTCAATTGCACCTATGCTGCAATCACCCGACTTGATGGATTAGAGCGATTTACCAAGCTTGAAACAATTAATTTTGCCAATAATAAGCTGGTAAATATTAAACCACTGATGTTTTTTGGCGACTTAAAACGGCTAGACCTGCGCGGAAATAGCGGGCTCTCCTGTAAGGATTTACTCAGCCTAGAAATGTTATTGGCCGCAGAACTGCTTAAACCACAAAGCTGTCAGTAGTGATTGGGCTCAGCCTATGCCTGGCCTTAAACGGCCACATTTTGATGCATTAACATATCCACAGTTGCTGTGGATAACTTTGTGGATTACCCGTTGTGCAACCTGCCATAAGCCACAAAAAACGGGCATTCTTGTTAGATTGATCATTTTTTGTACAGATATAAAAAGATAATAAAATCAATGAGTTACGTATTTTAAGAGTTAATATCAATGACTTAGGGCTACTTCTTAAATTTGTTTATAGAAAGATGCGCTATCTGTGGAAAAAAAACTTCATTTAAGCGGAAATTAGTCGCCGATGGGGATTGCCACGCAGAATAAAAAGTGCTTAATAAATCATTAATGTCTAGAATCCAGACCTAAAAACCTGATCTAAACCAGCTCCAGCCAGTCGAAGCCTTCCTGCTGGCAGGCGTAGTGCAGGTTGCCCTTGCCGGTATACACTTGCTCCACCGCATCACGCACCTTATCCAGACTATTGTTCTTATCACTGATATGACCAATCACTAGCTGTTGAATGCGGCTTTGATCGACAGCCGCCAATAGACGCGCCGTTTGCTGATTATTAAGGTGCCCCCACTGGCCACTGACACGGTCTTTTAAAAACGCCGGATAAGGCCCCATAGCCAACATATCAAGGTCATGATTGGCCTCCACCAGCAATCCATCGCAACTGTCGTACTGGGCTTCCACATGAGGCGTTAGCGACCCTATATCTGTGAGCACACCAAGCTTATGATCAAGGCTGTTAAACAGGTACTGAACGGGCTCTCTGGCATCATGGGGAACAGGCACCGGCGTAACCCTTAGGTCACCCACCTGAAACTCGGCATGGCTATCGATAATTTGAAAGTCTGTAACAGGATCTTTGAGGTCGCGACTTTTCAAACAGCCCGCGGTTAGATAAACCTTGATACCAAACTTATTAGCCAGAGGCATAACCCCTTTCCAGTGATCGCTATGCTCGTGAGTCACCAGAATGGCGCTGAGATCTTGCGGCTGCTTGCCCAACTTTGCCAAGCGCGACGTGGTCTCTTTAATCGAGAAGCCACAGTCAACCATGACACAGGTATTGCGCCACTCGATTAGAGTGGCATTCCCTTTACTGCCGCTGCCCAAAGATGCAAATCGCATTGCGCGAACAACTTTAGGACATATTACCGCGTAACACTTTTAACAACCGCAGCGACTCAGCCTTATTCAATCCCTCACCATCTGGGCCAATAATACGGACTTCAACCGTGGCGCCGACCGGCTGCACCAATATGCGGTAATTAACCTCGAGAATCTCTTCGCCTGCACCGCCACCAAACCAGCGACTAAAGAAGCCCTCTTCATCGGTAGTTTCTTCGGTGTAGTTCACATACATAATTCCTTCAGAGCGATTCTTATCAATGGAGACAAAACCACCGCGGTCTGCGGAGTAACTGATAGAGGCCCAGGTACGATCAAAGCCCAGCTTGACCAAGATAAAGGGATCGGCAACTTCAGGCGTCTTTATTTCGACTTTGGCTTCGCCACCTATATCCTGTGCCAGCAGTGATACGGTCGCGTACTCTGAGGCAGAGGCAAGATCATTGGCCACCAGGCTTAACATATCTGATTCACGGGTTGGGCTCTGCGACGTCTGCGGCCAGGCCGCACCCTCTTCTTCACCTTTTGCAATTTGCTGGTGCAATACCGAAATCTCAGTACTGTCGATCTGCACGCCCGGTGCTATAGCAAACCGAAAGCGATGCCCATTTTCTTCATCTGAATTAAAGTTGACCCAGACTGTTTCAATTAAACCTGCCGAACCCTCTGCCCTGGCCGAGGGTATACCGTTGCGATTGAGGATATTACGAATACGCGGCCAGACTTCACTGGGCGAGATATTGATAAGAATCCAGCGACGCCCATCAACGGTCTGTATTTTAACCAGCTGCTCAAAGGTATTGACTGAAGCAGGCTGCGGGCGCGGAACCTCGTAGGTAACCAACTCAACAGAATCTAACGGAATAGCTGGTATTGGATATATCTGCCCGAGCGTCACGCTGTCTAGGTCAGCAGGCACCACCGTCGGCTGAGTTTCTTCTGCTAACAGATAATCGTTGGAGCGATCACGTAAACCCAACCAGCCGCAGCCAGATAGGTTTAAAATAAGAACAACGGAGACGCAGGTAAGAATGTGTTTCATTGTTTTTGTAGCCCCTGTGTGCGCCTTCAGTCAGCGCTGTGTAAATACTAATAAGTCGGTTAAATTAACTGCGCATCACTAAGTGCTGCTGCAACCTGCTGATGGTGCTGATCTGAGAGAGCTGTCATAGGCAATCGCAGTGAGTTTTCCATCAATCCCAGCTGACTAACAGCCCACTTTACTGGAATCGGATTTGCTTCGACAAACATCGCATCGTGCAGTCCCATCAATTGACCGTCCAGCTCTGTAGCCAACGCGCTATCGCCCGCGAGTGCCGCAGCGCACATCTCAGACATCAGTTTTGGGGCAACGTTTGCTGTTACCGAGATATCTCCGCTACCGCCCAATAGCATCAACTCGCGAGCAGTGTGATCATCGCCAGAATAGACCGCAAAATCGGCTGGGCACTGAGCAATTAACTGCTCCGCACGCTGCAGGTCGCCAGTGGCCTCTTTGATACCGACGATATTCTCTATCGCACTTAGGCGCAGCACTGTTTCAGTCTGCATGTCGCAGGCAGTTCGACCGGGAACATTGTAGAGAATTTGATCTATAGCCACGGCTTCTGCAATCGCCTTATGATGCAGATACAGGCCCTCTTGGGTCGGCTTATTGTAGTAGGGAGTCACTAGCAGGCAGGCGTCGGCACCGGCCTCTTTGGCTGCGCTAGTCAGCTCAATAGCTTCACGGGTACTGTTGGCGCCAGTGCCGGCAATAACCGGAATACGACCAGCCACCTGCTCCACAACGGCACGAATAACAGCACTGTGCTCGGAGACATCCAGTGTGGCTGATTCGCCTGTGGTGCCCACAGCAACAATGCTGTTGGTACCCTGTTCAATATGCCATTCAACAAGTTTTTCCAACGCGCCCCAGTCTATGTCCAGTGAACCTGAATGCATGGGTGTAACCAGTGCGACAATACTTCCCCTGATCATGTTTTATCCTTAAGGTATAAATAAAGCCTAGCACCTACTTAGCCTGGGCCTTCGAAACTGCTGCTTGTACTGTGCCAGCCAAAGAGACGCCCAATGGTACTGATGGGCCTGTGGCTGCACAAGTGAAACCTCTAACTCAGGTCGCTTTGCGGCGTCTTTTCTTTCTATCGGGCAGGTTGTATACATCGGCCTCGCCCTCTGGGCGGTTTTTAAAGCGCCGGTGTACCCACAGATATTGCTCCGGCTGCAGCAGCACCATCTTTTCGACTAGCTGATTTATCCTGCTGGTATCAACAACATCGTCACCGACAGGAAAGTCTTCCAGCGCAGGGTAAACTGTAATTTTATAGCCTTTGGTGCCAGGTAATCGAACATGGCTAAAGGGTACCACTGCTGCACCGGTTTTCTGTGCAAAACGCGCCGTGGCGTAAACTGTAGCTGCCTGCATTCCAAAAAATGGTACAAATAGTCCCTGACCTAAACCATAGTCCTGATCTGGGCCGTACCAAAGCGAGCGGCCATTTTTTAGCGCCTTCATGGTGCCGCGCACATCACGTCGCTCAAATACCATACCGTCGCCAAGTCCCTGATTAAGGCGGCCACGGGCCTGCAAAAAATCATATACCGGATTGCCATGGGCTCGGTACATACCGTCCATTGGAAATACCGAGGAGATACCTGCCGTGCCTATTTCTAGGGTGGTGTAATGAATACCCAGCAGCATAACACCGCGATCTTTAATCGCACTGAGATTTTCAAGACCTTCAAATTGTAGCAGTTTGGCAAAGCGTTTTTTCGACCACCACCAGGCTATGCCGACTTCCATCAAAGCAATACCCATATTAATAAAGTTCACTCTAAGCATGGCTTTATTTTGGTCCGAGCTCTGGTCTGGAAAGCACAGCTCAATATTGCGCTTAGCGATAGTTTTGCGACGACTGGGAAACCGGTGAATGAATAACCCTATGCCCTTGCCCAACAACAGCAGCAACGGATATGGCAACGCAGTCACCGCGCGCCACAAACCAAAGGCCAACCAGATTGGCCAGTGGCGAGGATGCAGCAGACCAGTTTTAAATTGCGTGCCTTTAGAGCTCATCATTCACAACCCTAAATCAGATTGCCAATAGCAACATCTGGATTTACGTCAACCTGATAGTCAACACCATCGACCTCGAAGCCAAACAGCTTGAGAAACTCTTGCTTATAGCCAACAAAGTCGGTTAGCTCATGGAGGTTTTCGGTACTGATATTGGCCCATGCGTCGGCAACCTTGGCTTGAATTTCTGCACGCATCTCGAGCTCATCAACACGCAGGCGCCCCTCTTCATCAGTGCGCGGGCTGTCGCTGTAAAGACATTGAGTAAACAGGCGATAGAGTTGCTCTATACAGCCTTCATGACTGCCATCGAGCTTCATCTCTTTAAACAGCATAGCCAAATAAAGCGGCATAATAGGGATCGCTGAACTGGCTTGAGTCACCACTGCCTTTAACACTGACACACGCGCATCACCGCCGGTAACAGCCAGCTTGTCGCGAATAGCCAGCACCTTGGTATCCAGATCTTTCTTGGCCTGACCAATGGTGCCATCCCAGTACAGATCCCAGGTTATCTTCTCACCAATATAGGTAAAGGCAGTGGTTTTAGCGCCTTCGGCCAGCACACCCGCCTGGTCCAATGCATCCATCCACATCTGCCAGTCTTCTCCACCCATGACAGCAACCGTGTCAGCGATTTCCTGATCATTGGCCTCATCCAGACTAAATTCCTGAATGCTCTCTTTGTCGGTATTAATACCGCGCATAGTGATATTTTTCCCCACTGGCTTCAGCGTGGAGTTAAATACCTCACCGGTTTTAGGGTGCTGACGGCGCGGCGCGGCAAGGCTGTAGATAACCAGATCCACCTGTCCTAAATCCGTTTTAATGGTGTCGATGGTGCGCTGCTTTACATCGTCGGAAAAAGCATCGCCATTCAGACTCTTGGCATACAGACCGTCCTGCTCGGCAAACTTGTGAAAAGCGGCGCTGTTGTACCAGCCCGCGGTGCCAGGCTTGGTTTCAGTACCTGGCTTCTCAAAAAAGATGCCTAATGTTGAGGCGCCACCACCAAATGCTGCGGTAATTCGCGCCGCCAGACCATAGCCGGTAGAGGAGCCAATAACTAACACGCGCTTAGGGGCATCAATGGGAGCCTGAGCTTTGATAAAATCGATTTGATTCTTAACATTGGCTTCACAGCCAGTCGGATGTGTGGTGATACACATAAAGCCGCGAACGCGGGGCTTAATAATCATGCAGATGTCTCCATACGTTATATTGGTGGCATGGGCCAGAAATTCTGACGCAATGATACAGTAATGGCCTTAATCTAGTAAGCTTTGTTCAGGACTTAAAACCGCGCCAATGCTATGCTGTAGCAAATAACAGGCGACACAAATAATAATCAGGCGTTTTAATGTCCCAGCCCCAAAATCTTCCCTACCCGTTTATGCGACCAGAGTTTCTTCTGGCCCTGGAAAACAGCAAAAGTGCCTCGCAACAATCTGGCTGGCAGCCAATCCATCTCTCGCTTGCCGATGGGAAACAAACTGGATTTATGCCGCTTTATTTAAAAGAGCACTCCATGGGAGAATATGTTTTTGATCATGCCTGGGCCAATGCCTACCATGAGAATGGCCTCGAGTATTTCCCCAAGCTGCTGACAGCAATACCTTTTACACCCTCAACTGGCCCGCGTATTCGCGGCATAGAACAGGTCGATCAGGAGCATTGCAATCAGCTATTTGAAGAGGTACTAAGCGTTGCCGATGAGACAGATGCCTCGAGCTGGCATTTACTATTTCCTCAAGCCGATCAGTTAGAACTGTTTAATGACCCTCGCCTTTTGCAGCGAAGCGGTGTGCAATACCACTGGTATAACCACGACTACGCCAGCTTCGACGATTTTCTGGCCAGTATGAATTCGCGCAAACGAAAAATGGTACGCAAAGAAAGAGCTGAAATCGCACGACAAAATATAGATGTCGAGGTATTGGTGGGTGCAAATATAGGCGAAGATATCTGGGCGCTTTTTTACCAGCTTTATGAGCGCACCTATGCTAAGCGCAATGGTACGAGGGGCTATCTAACCCGAGCCTTTTTTACTCAAATAGCCGCATCTATGCCCGAGCAAATAGCGATGGCCTTGGCTAGCCAAGACGGCATTCCCATCGCCTGCGCACTGTATTTTTTTGATTCCGATACATTGTATGGGCGCTACTGGGGCAGTGTCGCTGAGTTTTCCTATCTGCATTTTGAACTCTGTTACTACCGTGGCATTGAGTTTGCCATCGAGCGAGGATTACAGCGCTATGATGCAGGCGCTCAGGGCGAGCACAAACTGATGCGCGGTTTTGAACCGATTAGAACCCATTCAGTACATTGGATAAGACACCCACAATTCAGGGACGCCATTGCGCGGTTCTTAGCCCAAGAAGAGCTATCTATAACCAGTCATATACAGCAAGCGGAAGAGTTACTGCCCTTTAAAAAACCGCAGTAGCTAGGTGAGCTACCACTCACCCGTATTTTGCATCGAAGCCCAGGGCTCAGTAACAGGGAGCGCATCGCCGCGCTGCAGTAATTCTATGGAGATATTGTCGGGTGAACGCACAAAGGCCATATGGCCATCACGTGGCGGGCGGTTAATGGTGACCCCAGCCTGAATCAGCTGCTCACAGGTTTCATAGATATTGTCGACGCGATAAGCCAGGTGCCCAAAATTACGGCCACCGCTGTATTCTTCAGGATCCCAGTTATAGGTCAGTTCAATCACTGGGGCACTGCGTTGCTCTACCGCTTCCATGTCTTCAGCCGCGGCCAAAAACACCAGTGTAAAACGTCCACGTTCGCTGTCTTTTCTAAATACCTCGGTAAGGCCCAGCCCGGCACAATAAAAGGCCAGCGACTGTTCAAGATCCGAAACACGAACCATGGTGTGTAGATATTGCAGGCCCATAATACTTTCCTAACCGGTAGATTGACTCAACGGCAGATACTATAGCGCGAGATAGCGTATATCGCTCAGTAGTTTTACTAGGTGAGTCATAAAGCGACCCGCATCACCACCGTTAATCACTCTATGATCATAGGACAGACATAACGGCAACATTAGACGCGGCACAAATTCACTGCCATTCCAATGAGGTTTAATCTGCGATTTTGAAACCCCCAGAATACCCACCTCAGGCGAATTAACGATAGGCGTAAAGCCGGTACCACCAATGGCACCAAGGCTGGATAAAGTAAAACATCCTCCCTGCATATCAGAGGGCTTCAGCTTACCATCACGAGCCAGGCCAGCCAGCGACGTAATATCTTCAGAAATTTCCCAGATACCTTTCTCATCAGCATTTTTAATCACTGGGACCACTAGACCGCGAGGCGTGTCCACAGCCATGCCAACATTGATGAAATGCTTCTGAATATAGTGTTCACCATCGCCAGCCAATGAGCGATTAAATTCAGGGTTGGCCTGCAATGATGTAGCGATGGCTTTGATCAAAAAAGCTACCGGCGTAACGCGAATCCCACGTTTCTCACCTTCGGCTTTAAGCGACTTACGAAAATCTTCGAGCTCAGTAATATCAGCATCATCAAACTGGGTAACATGGGGCACATTGAGCCAGTTACGCTGCATATTGTTGGCGGTTAATTTTTGTATTTTGCTTAGCTTTACAGATTCGATCTCACCGAACTGGCTAAAGTCGACTGCAGGAACCGCCGGAATACCAGAGCCGCTGGCTGCTAGCTGCGATGAATCGCCCGAAGAATTACTCAATGCATTCTTTACATAGCCATTGACATCATCTTTCTGAATACGGCCACGGGGGCCAGTGCCTGAGACCTTATCAAGACTTACGCCCAATTCTCGTGCCAACATTCTCACTGATGGGCCAGCGTAAACACTGCTTGCCTCGGTGTCTTCTGCAATGGACGCTGGTGTTGCTGTGACTTTCGCGCTCGCCGTATTTGTTGATGGCTGAGCAGCTGATGTCACAGCGGGTTTAGCCGCTGCAGTCTCTGCGATCTGAGGTGCAACTACTTTTGTAGCTACTTCTGCCGCAGCAACCGGCGCACCGGAAACTTGTAATATAGCGACCTGACCGCCGGTGCGTAATTTATCACCCTCAGTTGCGAGAATTTTAATGACTGTACCCGCATGGGAAGACGGCACATCCATAGTCGCCTTGTCAGACTCTAAAACTATTAATGTATCGCCCTCTTCAACCCGTTCACCAACCGCAACGGCAATTTCGATAACATCAATTTCATCGTCACTACCAATATCTGGCACCACAATTAACTGCTCAGATGCAGCCGCTGGCGCTTCCTCAGCAACAGCTTCTTCGACCTCTGCCACAGGCTCAGCAACTTCCTCTTTCACAGTCTCTGGCTCAGATTCCGTTTCACCGGAGGCCTCAGCCGAGGTTTCTATCTCGGCAATTGGATCACCGATCTTGACCGTCGCGCCGTCCGCAACAAGATACTTCACTAGGGTACCAGTATGAGGGCTTGGCACGTCCATAGTGGCCTTGTCCGACTCTAGAACTAGCAGAGAATCTTCCAGCTCTACAGAATCACCTGGCGTCAAATTTAATTCAATTACATCGACGCTCTCTGCACCACCAAGATCCGGAACTGTTACGATTTCTATTGCCACTTTATAGCCCTTTTATTAATACTTTAACGTTACTTTTAATGCCAAATTTACAGATAGAGAGGGTTGGCTTTCTCTGGATCAATATCAAATACCTTGATTGCCTCGGCAACCACAGATGCCTTAATTGCACCCTGGTCTGACAGCGCTTTTAGAGCCGACACGGCAATAAAGTAACGGTCAACTTCAAAGAAATGACGAAGCGCTGCACGGCTGTCACTGCGACCAAAACCATCTGTACCCAAAACGCTCATTGGGCTGCTGATATAGCTGCGCATCTGCTCGGCGTAGTTTTTCATATAATCGGTCGCGATAACCACGGGCGCGCTATTGTCACCTAGCTGCTCTGCGATATAAGATTTTTTGGCCTTCTCAGTGGGGTGCAACAGGTTCCAGCGGTCAACCGCCTGCCCTTCTCGCACTAGTTCATTGACGCTGGTCAGACTCCAAATATCAGCATCGATCTTATAGTCTTGCTTAAGAATCTCCGCCGCAGCAATCACTTCATTTAGGATAGTACCTGCACCCATCAATGTGACATTAAGTCCCTTGGCCGATGCTTTTTTAGCTGCAGCAGGTAGCTTATACATACCTTTGATGATGCCGGCTTCGGCACCTTCTGGCAGTTCAGGCTGAACATAGTTTTCATTCATGGTTGTCAGGTAGTAGAAGCAGTTTTCCTTATCTTCAAACATGCGCTTGATACCATCCTGAACAATAACTGCCAACTCATAGCTGAAAGCGGCGTCGTAACTCTTGCAGTTGGGGATGGTATTGGCGAGTATCAGGCTGTGACCATCCTGATGCTGCAAGCCTTCACCATTCAGCGTGGTTCTGCCTGCCGTAGCACCAATCAAAAACCCGCGCGCCTGGCTATCGCCAGAGGCCCAAGCCAGATCACCAATACGTTGGAAGCCAAACATTGAGTAGAAGACATAGAATGGAATCATTGGGCAGGCACTGGTGCTATATGCAGTTGCCAGCGCTAACCACGCCGACATAGCGCCTGCTTCATTAATACCCTCCTCGAGAATAACGCCCTTTTTATCTTCTTTGTAGTACATGATCTGCTGGTGATCATGGGGAACATATTGCTGCCCTGCTGAAGTGTAGATTCCCAGCTGACGAAACATGCCTTCCATGCCAAAGGTACGGGCTTCGTCCGGCACAATAGGCACCACAGACTGACCAATATTCTTATCTTTAACCAGTGTCGATAACACACGAACAAAGGCCATGGTGGTGGAAATTTCTCGCTTACCACTGCTCTCGAGCTGCTTTTTAAAGGCGCTTAATGGTGGTACTGACAAAGGCTCAAAGTGATGCTTACGCGCTGGTAGTGGCCCACCCAGTTCCGTACGGCGTCTGTTCATATAGGTAAGTTCCGGACTATCTTCGGCCGGACGGTAATAAGGCACCTCGGCAAGCTCATCATCAGAGATGGGCAGACCAAAACGATCGCGGAATTTACGCAGGCTATCCATATCAAGTTTTTTAACCGAATGGGTATCATTGGCAGCCTGACCATCACCAAGGCCGTAGCCTTTGACCGTATGTGCAAGAATTACGGTAGGCTTGCCACTGCTGGCAACCGCTTCAGAATAAGCAGCGTAAACCTTATAGGGGTCGTGACCACCGCGATTAAGCGCCATAATCTGGTCATCAGTCATATCTTTAACCAGCTCGAGCAGCTCCGGATACTTACCAAAGAAATGCTCGCGGGTGTAGGCGCCGCCGTTGTACTTATAGTTTTGCAGCTCGCCATCGCAGACTTCATTCATACGCTTGATAAGCATGCCACTCTTATCTTTCTCTAACAGTGCATCCCAGTGACGGCCCCAGACCACCTTAATGACATTCCAGCCAGCACCACGGAAGACGCCTTCCAGCTCCTGCATAATTTTGCCATTACCACGTACCGGTCCATCGAGACGCTGCAGGTTACAGTTGATAACAAAGATCAGGTTTTCCAACCCTTCGCGGCCAGCCAGCGAGATTGCACCCAAGCTCTCCGGCTCATCACATTCACCGTCACCCAAGAAAGCCCATACCTTTCTATCTCCGCGAGCAACTAGGCCGCGTGCTGAGAGGTAACGCATAACGTGCGCCTGATAAATAGCCTGAATTGGTCCAAGACCCATAGATACTGTTGGGAACTGCCAGTAGTCCGGCATTAGCCAAGGATGCGGGTATGATGACAGACCCGTGCCATCCACTTCGCGACGAAACTTATCCAGCTGCTCTTCACTCAAGCGGCCCTCAAGGAATGAGCGCGCATACATACCAGGTGCACTGTGGCCCTGAAAGAACACTAGATCGCCAAGCTTATCGCCTTCATTGCCTCGAAAAAAGTAGTTAAAGCCAATATCATAAAGCGTTGCAGCCGATGAGAAGCTGGCGATATGACCGCCGATACCTTCACTCTGCTTATTAGCTCGCATAACCATGGCCAATGCATTCCATCGCACCAACGAGCGAATACGGCGTTCCATAAATAGGTCGCCGGGCATCGCTTTTTCGCGATTTGCGGGGATAGTGTTGCGGAAAGGCGTGGTCACCGACTGGGGTAATTGAATACCTGTCTCGGCAGCATGTTCTTGTAACTGAGTAAGAATATAGTTAGCTCTGTCATCACCTTGAGCGCGACAGATTGAATCAAAGGCATCTAGCCATTCTTGAGTTTCAGTGGGATCTAAATCCTGCGACATGCGGCACCAATTAAGTTAGTTGACTTTCAGGTTGCAAAGACACCGGAGCAGGCACCCAATCTACAACCAATTAAGGACTTCAATTTTAATGTAGCTGAGCTACAAAATCAACCGAAAAACCAGCGGCTCTTAGCTAAAAATATCCTATACTACACTTTAATTTAATATTATAAATAACTGTTTTATATAGTTTTATTTAAAATATAAAGAAAAACATAATAAGTTAGTTTAACTACAAGATAGGTGGTATTTAGAAATCATACACATAGGCTTGCCCTGATTCCCGTAAATCTGACGCGGTATTGTTAGCGTTAGAATCAGCCGTTTGAATCCACAGCGCCCGCCGCCTGTCCAAGAGGAGCCGCTGGAAAGCGTCCTGCAATGAGGGCACTGTCACAGCCCGGACGGCAGAGGCCAGCTGCGCACGAAAATCAAACCGCCTGTACCCGAGCCCAATAGACTCCATAAAGCGGCCATTCATCTCGGCCAGATTCTTGGGTTTTTCCTCAAGGCTGCTGAGTACCGATGCCTGATAGCGCTTAATATCTTGATCAGAAAGTGCAATAACATCAGCCCTGAAATCTATTATAAATTGGTTGAACTCACGCCTTAGCGCCGCTTCATCAGCCACTGGCGATTGCACCAGCATGACCAATCCAGGAACCCGACTGTGATTGTTGGCAGAGGCTGACACCACATAGCCGAGCTGCTTTTCGGTGCGCAGGCTATTATAAAATGGTGACGAGAGCATCTCTCCCAGCAATAGCACCTTGGCCCGCTCTTCCAGACTATCTCCTGCCCCCTGCAGATAGAGTGTAACTACCGAATCAGCATGATCCACAGGGATATGCGCATCAACCGCAGCCTGCTCTAGCCTGGCTATCCTAATCGGCGCAGCAATGTCTTTGAGCGTCAAAGACTGCGCAACTTGCTCAATAAGAGCCGCGGCCTCGACCTGCCCATGGTTGCCGCTTACTAGCATCTCAACTGATATCTGCTGCAGAAGACCCGCAGTAAATTGTTGTAAATCAGTCATGCTTATCTGCTCAAGGACAGGCACCTGCTGCAATGGGGTCCAAGCGCCTGCAATCATTGCATAGAGACCTGACATCACCTGACGGAATGGATATTCACGCTGAAAGTTTGATAGCTGACGCAGCCTTGTCTGCTTGAGTCTGTCAAAGCGGTCCTGGTCCCATTCTGGGGCGGCCAGTGCACTGAGGATATTATCCAATAGCACCGACTGTTTATCGGAATAGCCGCCAACCACAATTGAGATACCACGGCCATTAGCCCCAAGCGAAAAACTCAAACCCGCCTCTGTGGCCGGATATATCTGTGCCCCAAGTTGGTCTTTAACAAGATCCAGATATAGCTGTGTTGCCGTCAACCCCTCTATTGTTGCGGCTTTACCGGTCTTCAATAATGTAATGATATGAGCCTTGGGCACACCAAAATCTGTATCTGCTAGATACCAGGCACTCAGTCCCTCTTGCGCAGTTAGTTGCTGCGGCACTTCACTGCCCGTATCTGCCTGTAATTCCAGGCTTGCCGGAATATAGGGGTTGCGCTCGGGCAGTCGTAGCTCGGCAATCGCTGAGGGCCGCTGCCAGCGCGCCAGTAACTTAGGGTCAACGGGATTAACGGCATAATCGGCCTGATAGCGCAGACTAACCCTATCTGTCGTCACCTCTGGGGCTGTCAGCATCACAAACAGATTGTCTGTGGTTAACTGATCTGCCACCTGCCGGATCAACTCTGCATCGTAATCTGTCATCAGATAGCCGGCACGCAGCACCTCTGTTACTGGGTAGTGCTGCATCTGCCCTGCCAGCCCTGACACATAACCCATGGGGTTTTGCTTTTCCTTAAATTTAAACGCTATATCCGCCATTCGTGAGCGCTCTTCATAGCGCCAGTTCTGAATCCCCTGCTCACGAATCAAATCAATCCAGGCAAATACCATTTCGATAATATCATCCTGGTGCTCTAAGCCCAGTGGCGTCAGTGCAATATCAATAGAAAACAGGCTAGAACTGCGATCTTCAAGGCCGCTGCCGGCACTCAGCCCTTCCGCCCAGCCTTTATCTTTCAGCAACTGCAGCAGGCTGCCTTCGCCCTCATGACCGACCAGACCGGCAATATAGCTAGCGGGCTTCTGCTGCCAATGGGGCAGCATTTTGGGCAGCTGAAAGCTCAGACTCAACTCGCGCAATTCTTTAAGCGGCGCCATAGAAATGGTCAGAGGCAAGCGCTCGGTTTGAATAAAGCGATCAATATGAGTGGCAATCTGCGTATTGTTGTTATTGATCGGCCCAAAACGCGGCTTGATCATAGCTTCGAGCTGGTCGAGATTTTCCTTCCCCAGCACCACCAGCTTCATCAGATTGGCCGAGTAGTATTGGTTGTAAAAATCAATCAAATCGTCACGCACCGGGCGGCCCTCACCACCTTCGCGGTTAGCTAGGGTTTGCAGATTACCCACGGTGAACTTGGCCATTGGGTGAGCGGGATCAAGCTGCTCCTGAAGAACATCCCACTGCCGGCGGCCGTCGTCTTTAATTTTTAATCGGTACTCAGATTCGACCGCATTGCGCTCGCGGTCAACATATTTAGCATCAAAATTGGGACTGGTAAAAAATGGCGCGAATCGATCTAGAGCCTGCTCCAAATAGCTCGCATCGATATCAAAAAAGTAGGTGGTATTTTCCAAGCCTGTACCCGCATTGTGGCTACCGCCATGTTCACTGATAAAGGTTTGATAATCACCGGGATTGGGGTAGCTTTTGGTACCCAAAAACAACATATGCTCTAGAAAGTGCGCCAAACCCTCCCGGTCTGCCGCGTTTTGGTAACTGCCGATATATACATCTAGGGACGCGGCAGCCTTATCAGTACTGGGGTCCGAAATTAGCAGGACATCAAGATGGTTATCCAGCTGAATATGCCGGTACTGACGCTGGTCATTGGGACTTTTAATGACCTGCCCAGTGGTTGCCGCGGTAACCGCCATATCTGGAGAAACGGCAGAACTGCAGCCTTGAAGCAAAATGACGATAGCCATTAACCGCACAAAAACGCGTGTAAAAATCTCTAAGGATGAACTGCACTGCTGGCCTACGAACCTATCCCTGATCATTGTTAACTCCCCTCTTTTTTCCTGTTATTAACCTTGCAATCACTTACTTAGCATCCGTCACCAGCTCTATATCATCATTTGGATCACTGCTATTCCGCGGCCAGGCGTTGTAGACGGCCTTGACTAGGGTCGCTAAAGGAATGGCAAAAAACACCCCCCAGAAGCCCCAGATTCCACCAAAGAAAAGCACTGCGATAATAATGGCGACCGGATGCAGATTAACCACTTCAGAGAACAGTAAAGGCACCAATAGATTGCCATCGACAAACTGGATAAATCCATAGACCATAAATAACCAGAAAAAGTCACCTGAGTAACCCCATTGAACATAGCCGACAAGCAGCACAGGTATGGTTACTACGGTGGCACCAATATAGGGGATTAGCACAGATAGCCCTACCAGCAGAGCTAAAAGCGCCGCATAGTTGAGATCCAACACTAAAAAAGCCACAAAAGACGCCGCCCCCACAATTAATATTTCAATGGCTTTCCCGCGTATATAGTTGGCGAACTGTACATCCATCTCAGACCAGATGGTCGTCATTACAGTTCTCTCTTTGGGCAGCATATTAGATAAAAACCCAATAAGAATATCCTTGTCTTTAAGCATAAATAGCACCAGCAAAGGCACTAAAAATAAGTAGATCATAATGCCCAGTAAGCCGGGAAAGCTACTCAGCGATAGAGACAGTATCTGCTCTGCCAGATTGGCCATCTCCTGGGACACACGGCCCCAAATCATCTGAAACTGATCTGGGGTTATATAGTCACTATATTTTTCCGGCAGGGTAATCAGCAGCTCTCTAAGCTTGCCAACCATATTCGGCACCTCACTGAGCAGCAGCGATGTTTGGCGCCCAACGATTGGAATAAGAATAATCAGTACGGCAATAAATCCAAGCACAAATAGCAAGTAAGTCGTGGTGATCGCCATGACCTGTGAGAACCCACGGCGCCGCAATGTGTTAACCAGGCCCTGTAGTAAGAAGGCGAGAATTAGCGCGGTAAATACGGGCCCCAAAACAGTGCCCAGAGTCGCCATTACAACCAGAGAAATCACTAATATTACCGCCAGTAGAACAGCCTCTTCATTACCGAAGTACTGCTCAAGCCATCTATGAATTACCTGCTTCATGCCTATTCCTTTGATTGGTAGGGACGGGACAACCATAATAGTACTGATCCCGATTCAAGTGGGTATCTGACCTGAAACTACTGCATATTTCAACTGTCGTACTAAACTCAGTTATCCGCTAAAGTAGCCTGATATTGATTAAAGGTATTTAAGTCCAATTTTGAAACTCACGATACGCCTAAAACGTTCTGGCCTGCGCCTATTTTCCACTCTGTTTATCACTGGACTAATGAGTCTATTGCCCAGCACCGCCTCCCTGTCCTCCGATATCAAGCTACCATTGCTTGGCGATAGTGCCTCGGGCGTTATCTCTAAACAACAGGAATATGAGCTGGGCAGACTGTGGCTAAAAAGCTTTCGTAGCCGCGTGCGCGAGCACGACGACCCATTGATGCAGCAATACCTAGAACAACTACTCTACAACTTAGCAACTTACAGTGATCTTGAAGACCCTCGACTTGAGTTGATTGTGGTCAAAAACCCCTCAATGAATGCGTTTGCAGTGCCCGGCGGCGTGGTTGGATTTCATACCGGTGTTTTTGCCTTCGCCGAAAATGAAGATCAGATGGTATCCGTGCTAGCTCACGAACTGGCGCACCTCAGTCAGCGACATTTTGCCCGTGGCGTAGAAGCCCAGAGGGCATCGTCAATAATTAGTATGGCCGGGCTGTTGGCAAGTCTGGTGATAGCCGCGACAGCCGGAGGCGATGCTGGTTTGGCCGCCATTACTTCAACCCAGGCGATGACCATGCAGGGGCAGTTGCGCTACAGCAGATCTAATGAGAAGGAAGCCGACCGCATGGGCTGTCTCTTATACACATCTCCGAGCCCACGAGACCTCTCTACATCTCG